>FWWM01000088.1_pt1 | contig 285098 bp, 245 predicted proteins | sample 2228351 | NCBI WGS metagenome assembly FWWM01 (sample SAMEA103939774, study PRJEB20133) | metagenome
AGGATTTAGATGCTGCGTATGCAAAGAAGAAGAGGAGGCTGGAAGATGTTTAATCACTCATCTGTTACGAAGAGATCTAATTATGAGGAAAGACGTGGTGAACCTCCCGGCAAGCCGAAGAGCGCATCTGACAGCAGGGGTCTTGCGATTCCGCTGAGAATACCGGAATCAGTTCACAGGGGGTGGGACGATGCGAATGAGTACAGTTCTCCTTTTTCTCGCTATTGGCAACGCAACGGCGCAGGACGGATGGGTGACCGTGCGTCCACAGGATACCGGCGAGGCTCTTGTCAATCCGGGCATGGGGTGGGTTCTGCATTACTACGACAACATTCCCCAAAACTACGGCTCGCGGCTGGAGCCTTCGGACACGGTGGACGATTTCCCGGGTCTATCGGTGGTTTACCTGCGTATACCCTGGTCCTACCTCGAGCCGGAGGAAGGACAGTTTAACTGGTCGGTGCTGGACACGCCTGCGCAACGGTGGATCGCGAAAGGAAAACAGATTGCCCTGCGCATATCGTGCAGTGAGTCGTGGATGCGCTGGGCGACGCCCGAATGGGTGCACCGCGCCGGTGCGAAAGGCTACGACTTCGAGCCGGGAGTGGGTGTGAAGGAGGGCGGTCCCTACTGGGAGCCGGACTACGACGACCCGGTTTTCCTGCACAAGCTGGACAACTTTCTGTCTGCGCTGGCGAAGCGCTACGACGGCAACCCGGAGGTAGCGTTTATCGATGTCGGCTCGCTCGGGGTCTGGGGCGAGGGGCACACGTTCGCCAGCACCCGACGCCAGATTTCTGTGGAGACGGTGAAGAAGCACATCGACCTGTATCTGAAGCATTTCAAGTGTACCCTGCTGGCGGCAAACGACGACTTCTCGTTCCACGGCGACGAGACCATCGAATACGCCCGGCAGAAGGGCTTGACCCTGCGTGATGACAGCGTACTGGTGCAGGGCGGGGAGAACGCCTATTTCCACGCGGGCATGGCGCAGGCTTTCTGGCGCGAGCGTCCGGTGATTCTGGAGTGCGAGCATTACGGTCCCTCCAAAGAGCGCGGTTACTGGCAGGACGGCAGTAAGTACCTGCAGGCAGTGGAGGAGTATCACGCCAGCTATGCCTCCATCCACTGGTGGCCCCGCGAGTTTCTGGAGGAGAACAGGGAGCTCATCGCCCGAATCAACATGCGGCTGGGGTATCGCCTTCGGCTGGTGGAGGCGTCGTGGCAAGAGCAGGTGAAGCTGGGCGAGAAATGGCGGGTACGCTGGCGATGGAGCAATGCCGGGGTGGCTCCGTGTTATCGCGGCGGCTACCCTGCGCTCACCTTGAAAGATGAGAAGGGCGGTATCGTAGCGGTTCTGGTGGATGAGAGGCTGAACGTGAGGAGCCTGCCGGTCGGTCCGCCGGGGTCAGCCGAGGCGGTGGAGAGCCAGCCGGCGTTTGCCCTGCCGTTCCAGCTGAAGCCGGGCGTCTACTCCGTATACGTGTCGGTGGGAACGATAACAGGCACGCCGGAAATCGCGCTACCCCTGCCTAATGGAGATGGTCAGAGGCGCTACCTGCTGGGGAGGGTAGAGGTGGTTCCGTAGCGTTGCCTTGACCGACCGCCCTGTCGTGCCTATAATGTACCTGTCAGCATGAACAGGTAAGGAGAACAGGAGATGGCTCTTTCAGCAAAGCAGATATGGGCCCAGAGCGTGGACCGCATGAAGGATAAGATTGTGCTTCCCAGCATGTGGGAGGCGCTCGACCACGTGGTGCCTATCACGATAGAGAACGGCGAGTTTGTGGTGGGACTGCCCACCGCCAAATTCAGTCTGTCGGGGCATCTGCGCAACCCCGGCTATCGGCGGACGATTGAGATTATCCTGTCGGAGCTGGCGGGGCAGGATGTGCAACTGCGCATTATCGAGGGCACGACGCTCGCCGATTGGGAGCGCACCAAACAGCGCGAGGCGCTTGCCGCCATCAGCCGCGAGCAGGAATACGCCCAGCGACGCCAGCAGGAGGCGGTAGAGCAGTCATGGGATGTGCTGTACGAGCGCATCGTGCGTGCCTACTCGGAACAACCCTATCGCCAGTTGCCGCAGGGGAAGGCGATTTATCTGCAGAGAGCGTTGCAGATGGTCATCGACGCGATGGAGGAGCTCTATCCCAAACACGGCGAGGCAGATGACCTGACCGAGCGCAACCTCGCCCGCGTGATCGACCGCATCGCCAACAACATCGGTGCGCCTCCCGCTCTGGTCGCTTACGAGCTGATGCGCCTGCGGCAGGAACGGCGATAGGGAGAAGCCGAATGGGTTACGACGTATGCGTGTACGGCACGATGTGCCTCGACCGAATCCGGCGGGTGCAGGCGTTGCCTCCGCCGGGTGGCTACGTAGAGGTGCTGGAGGAGCGCTGGATGCCCGGCGGCGAGGCGCTGAACACCGCTATCGCTCTGGCAACCTGGCACGTGCGCGTCGCGCTGGTTCCCAATGCTTTGGGACAGGACGCCCTCGCCGAGCACCTGCTGAACCTGCTGAAGGATTATCCCACGCTCGATCTGCGCTTCGTGCGCCTGCGGGAAGATACCCGGACACCGACCTGCGATGTGTATGTGACGCCTGACGGTCATCGCACCATGTTCGGGGTCGGCTTTGCGCACATGTCCAGCGATGCCGTGCCTGCCGAGGCGCTGGAAGGCGCCAGAGCGTTTACCGCCGATGCCAATCCCGGCGAGGCATCCGTGCGGGCATGCGAGCAGGCCGCGCAGGCAGGTGTGCCGGTGGTGGCGATGGACCTGCATGATTCGGAACGCGCGGGGAGGGTGGCAGACATCCTGCTGACTTCTTACGAATGGGTAGGTCGCGATGACCGCATCGAGTACCTGAAGCGCGTCGCTGGCGAGTACCGCGAGCGGTTTGGCTGTACAGTTATCCTCACGGCGGGAGTGAAAGGATGCGTGCTGGCAGAGCGCGAACATCAGGACGTGGTGCACATTCCGGCGTATCGCGCACCTGCTGTGGTGGATACCACCGGCTCGGGCGACGTGTTTCGCGCAGGTGTGCTGTACGGACATTATGTACTGGAGCGAGACCTGCCGTGGGCGATTCGGTTCGGTTCTGCGGCGGCTGCGCTCAATGCGGGGGCGATGGGCGCGTGCGCGGGTGTGCGTCCCGCAGAGGAGATACAGCAGTTCATGCACTCTCAAGCGACAATGTAGAAGGAGGTCTGGCAGTGAAACTGTGCTTGAACCCGACGGTGGGCGGATATGGCAATATCTGCGAGTTTGCGGAGCGGGCAAAGCGTCATGGCTTTCAGGCGGTGGAGTTTAACGCCGGAGAGATTGCTGACATCATCCAGCGCGACGGCGTGAACGCGGCACGGGCGATTTTTCAGGAGTCTGGAGTGGAACCGGTTTGCTTCGGACTGCCCGTGGAGTGGCGCAAGGACCACGAGACGCTGAAGGAGGGGCTTCGCGAACTGCCGCGGCTGGCGCGGGCGGCTCAGGCGGTGGGTTGTACCCGCACGGCGACATGGCTACCGCCCAGCATCAACGAATTCCCCGCGGCGTACTCCGTGCGCATGGCGGAGCGGTTCCGGGAGATCTGCCGCGTGCTGGCAGACTTTGACGTACGCCTTGGTCTGGAGTGGGTAGGTCCTGCCACCTCGCGCACCAACCGCTACGAGTGGATCCACACGATGCACCAGCTGCTGGATTTTGAGGCGGAGGTTGGTGCGCCCAATCTGGGACTGCTGGTGGACAGCTTCCACTGGTTCTGCATGGAGGGCACGGTGGACGACCTTCGCCGGCTGACCAACGCGCAGATCGTGCACGTGCACATCAACGACGCGCCCAACAAGCCGCCCCAGGAGCAGATCGATTTCCAGCGACTCCTGCCCGATGAGGGCATCATCGACCTGGTCGGCTTCCTGCGTGCGCTGAAGGAGGTGGGTTATGACGGCGGCATCGCCATCGAGGTGTTCAACGAGGAGCTAAAGGCGATGGCGCCCGACGAGGCGGTAGCGAGAGCGAAACAGGCATACGACCGAGTGTGGCAGAAGGCGTTCGGGTAGACTGGTGGGCCCGGCAGGACTCGAACCTGCAACCAACCAGTTATGAGCCGGCCGCTCTGCCTTTGAGCTACGGGCCCCCTTGCGTGAAGGCATTTATAGTTTACCAGAGACATCCCGCACACGCAAGGGGGGAAGCTGTGTCTGTGGGTCACAAGCCAAAGTACAGACGGAGCCATTCCTCCAGCTCTTCAAACCAGATCACCTTTCCTGTTGCTGCCAGATACCCCTGCATATTTGGTGAGAAACCGCTACCGCTGATCACGACAATGCCAGGGATAGGCCAGTGTTCGATATCCAGAATGGTCGCAGGTATCTTCTCCTCTGCGGTGCCGCCTTGTCCCTGATACTTGCACTCGATTCCGAGGCGTTTGCCTGTCTTTTCGTCCGTGATAACCACATCGATGTATCGTTTTGAACCCCACAACCTCCGTGCCGCTTTCACCTCAAGTTCCGCTTTGAGACCAAGGCTTCTCGCCAGCTCTGCCACTTGATTTTGCAGATCTTTGCCCGATTTGGGTGCCTGTCCTTTTCCTGCCATCGCCAACCTCGCTATGCACGTTCCTTAATCATCGGCGTCTTCCGGACCACGCCGCTTTTCTCAGAACTGAAAAACGGTCCTTTACCCCAAAGTCCCTGTAAAGGCTCTGTGTCAGGGTAGCGTGCGGGTAGTTGGTGATCTCCTGAATCGCCACGAGCTCTATAGCCACGAGCAGGAGCTCTACGCTGTACTCACCCACCGCATCCAGTGCCCGAAAGCGCTCGACGTGATTTGGCTCAAAGTACTGCAACTGCGGAGGGAAACTGGTCGCCGGCTTTAGTTGGGCGAACATCTCCAGGATGTGTTGCTTCAGTTCCGTTGTCAGCTCAGCGTTATGAGCATGTTTGACGTACATCTCCACGATCAGATGAAGGTGTCTGGGCATCCGCTCCCGTTTGCCCGGCTCTTTGTATTTCATCTTGAAGTCGTAAGGGGATTTGTCGCCGGGATATACTCGAATCTCCGTGCCGTCCGCCGTCGTGTACACCACGTGAGGCGAGCTCAACATACCACCTCGTATACCAGCAGATATCGATGAGTGATGGTCAGGTCTGCGCACAGACTTTCGGCGTCCAGCAGTGGCGCCTCAGGGGCGACGATGATGATCTCCTTAAGCCACAGCCGTTTGTCATCCTTCAGTGAGTCATGGATTTGCTTCGCCAGAGGGATTATGGTATGACCAGCGCGAACGTCTGCCGCCTCAATAACTACAAAGGCACCCGTTGTCAAGCTCTGTTCGGACAAGAGTGACCGCAGATGGTTCAGGTATTGAGGCACAGAGTATACCTGTGCTTGCTCTTGTTTGCTGGTTATTAAGAGCGCATATCTTCCCTCACGGCTATAACGATGAGCGATTTTCCCTCGCAAGAGACGCTCGAGTTGTTCGCCTGGCACAATCCAGACGGAGGTAGTCTCTGGATCGACCGAGTCATGCGGTTCAAGCATTTCGAGCGAAGGTGTAGCGATCCCGACCGCAGAGTACCCGTTCTCCTCCAGCGTGTTGACGTCGGGCGCAGGCTTTTCGAAGACAGGCAGGTACTCGTGCGCCAGCAGAAGGAAGTTGTAGCGTACACTCTTTTCTGCCCAGAAGCCAGTGGTCTTGCAGTTGTGTTGTCTCTTAATCACCAGCTCCTTCAGGCGAAAACCTGCCCGGAGAAAGGCATCGACCACCTCGAAGCCGATGGGCACCACGTGCTTCTTCCGTCTGGTGTCGCCGATCAACACGGCGCAGTGGCGCCCCGGTTTCAACACGCGGTAGCACTCTCTAGCCACCTGTTCCATCTGTCTCACGAACTCGCCGATGCCCAGCTGAGACAGGTCGCCATCGATGCGAGGGCTGTATTCGATAATGCCCGCGTAAGGAGGGTGCGCGCAGATCAGGTCGATGCTTTCATCGTCGATCCCGGCAAGGTTGCGGGCGTCGCCCACGCGAATCTCCGGCTCATAGATGGTGAGGTTGCTGAAGAGGCTCGCCGGTGGGGTGAACTGCAGGCTCTGCCTGGTTAGTTCCACGCACGCCGGGTTGATGTCAATGCCCACGCACCGACGCCCCAGAAGCTTTGCCTCGACTGCGGTCGTACCACCCCCGACGAATGGGTCGATCACGACCTCTCCGGGACGGCTGTAGCGCAGTATCAGGTTGCGCGGGATGTATGGCGACCAGTTGCCCCGGTATCTGCCGTTATGCGTTGCCCAATCGCCACGCTGTTTGAAGCTCCAGACGGTGGTCGTCTCCAGCTGGAACGCCTTGGGTTCCCATCTCTTGACCGGCTTCTCGCGGGGGAGGGGGGCGATGTTGGCTCCATGCGCCAGCGTGAGAAGGCGTTCCATCTGCCGGAATGTGATGCCGAACCGCGCACCGATTTCAGCGTCCGACATGCCAGACTGTTTCGCCTCCACCACGGCGTGCATCAGTGCACTCTCACCATGTGCGTGGCGCAGGTGCTTGCCCAGATTGCCGTTGCACTCTTCGCGACAGACTGGACATTGAGTATGCAGGTTCAGCAGATTCGCCATTCATGCCCCCGAATTGCTCATGCAATGGGATTGTATCACCCGTCTGAAGAGGATGTCAACGCCATTGCTATGGCTTAGCAGGGCTGTTGCTGGTGCTTGTGTCCTTTGCGTCGCTCGTTTCCTCAATCTTCCTCCGGGTTTTCTGCACGAAGAAATCGTCCAGCGCGGCGCCGATGGCTTTCACCGCCGCGTTCTGCATCTGAGGCGTCTTGGGCCCGCCACTGACTGCCGTGATCCCGATGTTCACCAGAAGCGCGCCTGCCGTCTCGTACCACCGCTCAGCTCTGGTGCTGGCAGAGTTCAACTCCTTCACCTCGTGCACCACCTCGCCGTTCTTTACATCGATGATAATCAGGCTGACCGTCGCGTCCGCCTTTGTCTTGGGTCCCAGCGTCACCCACACCGAGCGCACGCGCCAGCCCAGCGTTCCCGCGCACACGTAATCCGCGCCCAGCCTGCGTCCGAACGCCAGCAGACGCTTTTCGTCAAACGATCTGGGCAGGTCGGTGGGGTTTTCCACCGTCAACGGCGGTTCGGGATAGCCCATCTCGCGCCATACCGCCCGACAGCGCACCTCGGAGATGACCTCGTAGCCTCCGCGCTGTTCAAAGAGCCGACGCAAAGTATCCTGTGCGGTGGTGACCGCTGTCATGTTCGTTCCTTTCTCGTTCTCCGCGAATGTCCACGGGAAGATGGCAACGCGCGGAACATCCGTTTGGGCAAGAGCCAGCTGGCACACCACGGCCAAACCCATCCACATTATCAAGCGAACCATCCTCATCGCACACCTCCTCCACATGCATGATTCCTTCACTTATTCCGACAGGCAGTACGTGCTTTCGGTTACTGTGGTATAATTCTCCTGCAACGCCGTTCGTAAAGGCGTTGACTTCACTCGCAAGGAGTGTATCCGATGGCTCAGACGATGACGGACCTGGAGACGTTGCGCCACAGTACGGCGCATCTGATGGCTCAGGCAGTGTGCGAGTTGTTCCCCGGCACCAAGCTGGCAATCGGTCCCCCGGTGGAAGACGGTTTCTATTACGACGTCGATCCTCCACAGCCGATTACGGGCGACGACCTGCCGCGCATCGAGGAGCGTATGCGCGAAATCGCCGAGCGTGACCTGCCCATCGAGCGCATCGAACTGCCACGCATCGAGGCGCTGAAGCTGGTGCGCAGTCTCGGACAGGACTACAAGGTGGAAATCATCGAGGAGATTCCCGAAGAGGAGACCATCAGCTTCTACCGGCAGGGCGATTTCATCGACCTGTGTCGGGGACCGCACGTGGAGCGAACCAGCCAGATCAAGCACTTCAAACTGCTCTCCATCGCGGGAGCGTACTGGCGCGGAGATGCCCGCAATAAGATGCTGACCCGTCTGTACGGCACGGCATGGTTCACGCAGGAAGAGCTGGAAGACTATCTCCGCCGGATGGAGGAAGCGAAGCGACGCGACCACCGCAAGCTGGGACGCGAGCTTGGCATCTTTCTCATCAGCCCAGAGGTGGGCAGTGGGTTACCGCTGTGGCTACCGAAGGGTGCTATCCTGCGCGATACGCTGGAGACCTTCCTGAAGAAAGAGCAGCTGCGCCGGGGTTACCTGCCGGTGGTGACGCCGCACATCGGCAAGCTCGACCTGTACAAGACCAGCGGGCACTGGTACAAATATCAGGAGAGCATGTTCCATCCCATCCAGGTCGAGGATGAGGAGTACATGCTCAAGCCGATGAACTGCCCGCACCACATCCAGATTTACAAGTCGGAGACGCGCAGTTATCGCGACCTGCCTCTCCGGCTGGCGGAGTTCGGCACGGTGTACCGCTACGAGCAGAGCGGCGAGCTGGGCGGGTTGACGCGCGTACGCGGCTTCACCGTGGACGATTCGCACATCTTCGTCACGCCCGAGCAGCTGGAGGACGAGTTCAAGAACGTGGTGGAACTGGTGCTCTACGTCTTCGAGCGGCTGGGGCTGGAGGAGTACCACGCCCGCGTGGGGCTGCGCGACCCGAAGAGCGATAAGTACGTGGGCAGTGATGAAGCCTGGGAGCAGTCGCAGAACGCCATCCTGCAGGCAGTTCAGCATATGGGCATCCAGTACACCGTGGCGGAAGGTGAAGCGGCGTTCTACGGACCCAAGCTGGACTTTCTGGCGAAGGACTGCCTCGGCAGGATGTGGCAATTGGGAACGGTGCAGGTGGATTACACCCTGCCCGAGCGCTTCGACCTCGAGTACATCGGTCCCGACGGACAGCCGCACCGCCCGGTGATGATTCACCGAGCACCCTTCGGGTCGCTGGAACGGCTCATCGGTATCCTGATTGAGCACTACGCCGGGGCGTTTCCGCTGTGGCTGGCGCCGGTGCAGGTGATCGTCCTGCCGATTGCCGACCGGCATGTGCCCTACGCCCAGCAGATCCGCCAGCGGCTGGAGGAAGAGGGCTTCCGTGTGGAGGTAGACGCCCGCAACGAGAAGACCGGCTTCAAGGTGCGCGAGGCGGAACTGCAGAAAATCCCCTACATGCTGGTGGTGGGCGACCGTGATATGCAGAACGGCACGGTTTCGGTTCGCAAGCGCAGTGCCGGCGATCAGGGAGCCACCACACTGGACGCCTTCATCGCCCGCCTGCGTGAGGAGATGGGCGGGAGGATGTACTGAGGCTATGGACGCCCTCGTAACGAACAGGGGAGACGCTAGTGCGTCTCCTCTGAAAATTTGCTTACAGGTGCAAGGTGAGGCTGACGGCGTGATGGAGTGAGCGGTTCATCTCACACCTTCAGCAGGAAAATCGCTGTCGCTTGCGAATTGTACGTCCAGGACAAAACAAACTGTAGGGGGAAGGATTCGTATGGAACTGGTGAAGCCTCGTGTGGTCCCTCCACTGGATGAGTCTTTTCGCCCTGCCGTGCTGGCGAATCGCGCCTTCCGCCAGAAGGTGCGACAATCCGGACAGGCGGTGCCGATGGTCATCGCGGTAGAGCGTGCCGACGGCACCCGATCGGTGTACCGCACGGAGGTGTTTGCGCCCGGCTCGGCAGATTTCGACGAGAACTATCAGTATGTCGAGCGCATCGTGAAGTTCCTGCTGTGGCAGAAGGGCGGTTTCCGCGTCTACCTGGGCGGACCGTCGCAGATTGGCGAGTATATCCAGCAGGTCTATTCGCCGCAGGGAGAGCGGGCGTTCGACTACGACTTCATGGGCATGACGGTATACGAACGCCCCTTCGAGGTGGTCATCACCGAGCCCGAGAGCGTTCCACCCGCCAACGAGATGGCGAAGGCGCTGGGAAGGCATCTGGATGGCTGTCGTATCGGGCTGGACCTCGGCGCCAGTGACCGCAAGGTGTCGGCGGTGATCGAGGGCAAGGATGTGTTCAGCGAGGAGGTCGTGTGGGATCCGCGCCCGCAGACCGACCCCAACTACCATTACCACGAAATCATGTCCGCCCTGCATCGAGCCGCGGCGCGCATGCCCCGCGTGGACGCTATTGGCGTCAGCTCGGCAGGCGTGTGGATCAACAACCGCGTGATGGTAGCGTCGCTCTTCCGCGGCGTGCCGAAGGACGTGTTCAACGCGAAGGCGAAAGACATCTTCCTGCGCGTGCAGAAGGAGTGGGGCGTGCCGCTGGAGGTGGCAAACGACGGTGAGGTCACCGCGCTGGCTGGCTCGATGAGCCTCGGCGTCAACTCCATACTGGGCGTGGCGATGGGCTCGAGCGAAGCGGCGGGCTATGTCACGCCAGACGGCAACATCACGAACTGGCTGAACGAGCTGGCTTTCGCCCCGGTGGACTACGCGCCCGACGCGCCGGTGGACGAGTGGTCTGGCGACAAAGGCGTGGGGGCGCTCTACTTCTCCCAGCAGGCGGTCTTCCGACTGGCTCCTGTGGCGGGTATCCCTCTGGATGAGAGCCTTGGGCTGGCGGAGCGACTGAAGAGCTTCCAGGACCTGCATGCCAGCGGCGACCCGCGCACCCGTCCGGTCTACGAGACCATCGGTGTCTATCTGGGCTACGGTATCGCGCACTACGCCGACTTCTATGACCTCGAACACGTGCTGGTGCTGGGACGAGTCACCTCCGGAGACGGTGGGCACATCATTCTGGACAAAGCGCGGGAAGTTTTCCAGACGGAGTTTCCCGAGCTGGCGGCGAAGGTGCAGATGAACCTGCCAGACGAGAAGGCGCGTCGCGTGGGACAGTCCATCGCGGCGGCGAGTTTGCCGGAAATCAAGAAGGAGGGATGACCATGCAGCTGACCAATCTTGGTGCAGAGATATTCGTGCCGGACGGTACGCCGGTAGAGCAGGCGCTGGCGCGCACCACCCATCTGGCGGTGGGGGCACATCAGGACGACCTGGAGATTATGGCGTATCGGGGTATTCTCGAGTGTTTCCAGCGCGATGACCGCTGGTTCTGTGGCGTAAACGTCACCAACGGCGCTGGCAGTCCTCGCGATGACCTCTACCGGGACTACACCGACGAGATGATGCAGGTGGTACGTCGCAAGGAGCAGAAGAAGGCGGCTGTGGTGGGCGAGTACGGCGCGCAGATTTTCCTGGATTACTCCAGCGCCGCCACCAAAGACGCCAGCAACCCGGCGGTGAAGGAAGACCTCAAGAAGATTTTTCTCGCCACGCGCCCGCAGATTGTGTACACTCACAACCTTGCCGACAAGCACGACACGCACGTCGCGGTGACTCTGCGCGTCATCGCCGCCCTGCGCGAGCTGCCCGAAGACGCCAGACCTCAGCAACTGCTGGGATGCGAGGTGTGGCGCGACCTAGACTGGGTTGTGGACAGCGATAAGGTGCCGATGGACGTATCGCCGCATGAGAACCTAGCGGCGGCTCTGCTGGGGGTGTTTGACTCGCAAATCTGTGGCGGCAAACGCTACGACCTCGCTACGATGGGGCGGCGGCGCGCCCATGCGACCTACGCCGAATCGCACGGAGTAGACGTGTCGACCAGCCTCATCTACGCCATAGACCTCACACCGCTCATCAAAGACCCGTCGCTGGACATTACGGACTACGTGCTGGGGTTCATCCAGCGCTTCGCCGATGACGTGAAAGCGCGCATCGCGAAGGTCAAATAATCGCCGTGCGGGAGGATGCGATGAGTATTGCGGAATACGAGGGCTACGTCGGGATCGATATCGGGGGGCAGTCCATCAAGGTAGGCACCATCCGCAACGGCGAGCTGGTGACGCGAGACATCGAGACACCTCCCGATTATGCAGTAGCGCGCGAGCAGATGCTGACAGCGGCAACAGAACTGGTGGGGGGTACGCCGAAAGGTCTCGGCATCGGCACACCGGGCCCGATAGACTGGCGCACCGGTTTCCTGCAGTGGACGCCCAACATACCCTGGAAGAACGTCTCCTATCCGGAGCTGGGCGAGGCACTGGGCTGTCCGACCTATGTGGACAACGATGCCAACGTCGCCGGGCTGGCGGAGGCGGTGCTGGGTGCGGGCAGGGACTATCGCATCGTGGCGGGCTTCACGCTGGGCACAGGCATCGGCTATTTCGTGGTGATGGATGGGCTTATCTACCACGGGAAGCTGGATGTGGAAGGCGGTCATCAGGTGTTGAATCCGGAGGGACCGCTGTGTGGCTGTGGAGCGCGCGGATGCCTCGAAGCGTACGCCTCAGCCACGGCAATAGAGGCTCGCACGGGCAAAGAACCGGAGCATATCGATGATCCCGACTTCTGGGCGGAAATCGCGGGCTACCTCGCGTGGGGCATCACCAACGTCACCACGCTGGTGTGTCCGGAGGTGTTCGTGCTGGCTGGCGGCATGATCAAGCGGGGGGAGACGCTGTTTGCGCCCCTGCGGGAAAAGCTCGCGCAGATGCTGAAGATTGTGCCGCCGCCTCCGGTGAAGCCTGCCGAACTGGGTCACCGCGCGGGCGTGTACGGCGCCATCGTACTGGCAAAGCGAGGGCACAGGAAAGAATGAAGCGGTTCCGGATGAAAAAAGAGAAGATCGTGAAGCCGGACGGACGCTGGATGTACATGTACACCTTCGAGGAGGAGCCGGAATCCAGCACCCCCGGCACGCAGGCCCAGAAGGATTCTGCGTCTGCCGAGCCTCAGCGCCCCTCCGCTGAGCGCAAGTAACCATCGCAGGCAGAGGGGGGGAGAAGGTGTGGCACGGGCGCCTTCGCCCGTGCTACGTGTTTTCCCAACACACTCTTAGCCGCGGGTATTCTGCTATGGTATGATAGCAGCAATCTACGTCAAAGAGGACAAACCACCGCGAATCTAAATGTACTACGCCAGCCATTCTGGTATCCGTTCTTCCAGAATCAGGACGGTCTTCTCCAGCAGGGCTGCCCATAGGAGATTTACAACGAGTACAAGCGCTAGCAGCAAGAATAGTGCCCATAGCCTGGCACCTTGTACATGCATCCATGTCCAGAGCACAGCAGGAGGGTAATCCACAACGACGAGGGCGGCGAGCGCCAGCGCGGGAACCAACCAGATGTTTTGCAGGATGTTCCCCTCGTCAGCCCGGCATCGCGCGTATAACAACAGCCCTGCTGCGACACCGCCACCGATAAACAGCAACCAGCCTCCCAAGGTGACCTGTTGCCACCACCTTGCGAGGGCGTTCCACATCTCCTGCGTCGTGGTGGGCATCGCGATTTTGACGCCTGGAGGTAGCGGCGGCGCCCACACCTGATACAGCGCGCCGTCCAGCAGGAGCTGTACCTGCTTGCGCAGGAAAAACGTCACCGCGCCTGCAAGCGCCGCCGCAAGCCACTGCACGCCTTGCATCGATTGCTTTCCCATCTTTCCTCCTCGGTAGCCGGAAAAAGCCTGCCTATCTGGTGCATATGATGGTGCCCTGGCAGATTTCCTCGGGACCTCCATCCTTTCCATGGTCGGGAGGCATGGGCAGGTCCGTCAACAGTTCCCATGCACAACGCCCCTCTTTGCCCGCGCCCGGTCCCGTATCTAAGCGACGTATGGGCACTTCTCTGACCTGAATGGAACCGTCTCGTCTCACTCGCAGCACTTTCCCGCAGAAGCTATGCCCTGTCGGGTGAGGGAGACCGGGAACAATCAGACGTCCATGCAGATAACACAGCAGAAACCCAAAATTAGGGTCTTTCTCGCGGATGTCCCGGATGCTCTGAAGTGGTTTGGGCAGCAACCCGTTATCGAACATCAGTCCCATGTAGTCATAGCTGATAGGGGTTTGCGCGTGCGCCGTTGCATCTGTGTTCAGTCCGCCATACTGGTCCAGTGGGCACACCAGCACCCCGCGGTCCTTAATATAGGGCAGTATAAAGTAAAGCGCGAGTGGTGCAGTTTCCTGATAGTCGCTGGTGTACAGGCTCCATGCAATGTATACCTGGTGCAGGTTGTTCATGCATTGCGTTTCGCGCGCCTTTTTGCGTGCGCCTGCGAACAGAGGAAATAGCAAGGCGGCTATCAACGCGATAATCGCAATAACTATCAACAGCTCGAGGATGGTAAACGCCGCTCGTGTTCTACGAGCCATCTTCGGTGTCCTCCTTCTACGACCCTGCACTGTGAACCAAGAGTGCGTCTGAGATTCCATCTGGTGGCATAGGCGTCCCCGCCCATGTGCACTAAAGTTCGTTTCAACGACTGTGTTGCGTCATTCGAAGCGGCGATCTGCGTCTTCAACATGGGCAAGATGCCCGTGCTACGTGTTTTTCGAACACATTCTAAGTTTCCGCACTTGGCGCTCATGGGAGCGCGCTATCAAGGACAGCTGCCCGGGGTTACTATCTCGCACAGAATCTCACCGCTCTTCTCACACGGTGGCTCTGTATACCGTCCCTGCGCACAACACAGATTAGTCGGGGTCCAGCTGCCGCAAGCGACATATGTGTTGCCATCCCCGCAGTTGTACCAGCATTTGTTGCGCACCAGCTTGCGGTAGGTCGGTGGGTCTGTCGCACAGGGCAGACTGGCGATACACCACGTGTCGTCGGGATAGTTGTAAGTTTTGGTGCAGCCGCGGCAGTCGACGGTACGTAGGGGCGAGTACGAGATAAGTTTGCGTTGTGTCACGACCTGTTTGTACATCTGCGTGGAGTCTTTGCCACATCCACACCCCTCAATACTTTGGGGTGGTTGGCTTGCGGTGAGCACAACACTGCTCGCGGTGATGGGCAACATCATGAGGTTTACCATCGCCAGCGTGAGGGCGGTGCTCAGGAGATAGATTCGTCGTCTCATGGCTAGTCGGTCTCTCCTTCCTCAAGGGGGTGAGCGGACTCATCCGCCAAAACTTCCTCGATAGTACAATCGTTCGAGAGGGGCGATTCGTCACACGCGGTGAGCAGGTTCTTCCGTGCATGTTCGATACCTCTTTGAAAGCGCATCTTTACGGCGCTCACACTCAGACCGGTTGCTTGAGCAGTTTCAGCCCAAGGACACTGCTCGTAAAGTCGGAGGTACACCACCTCTCGACAGTTCTCCGGCAGAGCATCCCAAATCTCGCCAGCAAGGAGAAGTGTAGCAGCCTGCCTTTCCACATCGCACGGTGTTGATGCTTTTGCGCATTCTGCCATCGCGCGCTGTTGACACCTCTGGTGCCGGTAGTGGTCGGCAACCCGCTTCTGGATTACTACGTCAAGGAATCCATAATTCAGGTGGTGTAGGAGGCTATCTGGTGCATCGGCAGGGTAACGGCGGCGCAGGCAATCAAGACAGGCGGCCAAGGCTTCGTGTACGATATCGGTCGCCTCTTCACTGTTCATGCCGTATCGACGCTGCAGGCGAGTCACACGCCGATACAGCTGGCCCTCCAGAGTGCCGGACATAGGCGTCTCCTTTGCCACACCGACTAGGGCACACCCTGTAAAACACCAGCCAGAAGATATCCTGAGGACTTATGCCGTTGACCATGGGCCTATTACGATGACATTATAGCACCAGCAACAACTTAGGGCAAGGGGGGGCGGGAAGGTATCTTCCTGCCCCTTTTGCTTTACAACGACCAGCCTTTGCGGTACTCGAGACGGAGGTACTTCTCCGCCTCGGCGCAGTTGGTCACCTTCATCCGGCGAGCATCGTAGTAGATCTTGTGCCCGACGCGGAAGGCGACGTTACCGAGCAACACCATCTCGGTAAGCGGGGCAGCGTATTCGAAGTTGCTCCACGCCTTACTGCCCGTCTTGATAGCGTCAATCCACTCCTGATGGTGTCCTCGCGGCGCACGGGGGATGGTGGGCCGTGGCGGCTGATAGTCGGCGAACCGCTCGCGAGGTAACAGCACCGCCTCGCCGCCGTGCGGATACCAGATTTTGCCCTTCTCGCCGATGAACAGCGTGGCGTTCGGGTGCACATCAATGCCTTCCGCCAGCTCTTTCGGTGGCAGTTTACCGCCGTCGTACCAGTGCAGGGTGACTGGCGGCTTGCCTTTACGAGCGGGAAACTCGTAGCGGACGATGCTCCACTTCGGGAAGGTCTCGCGATGGTGCGGTTCGCCCTCCGCTTCCACACTGACCGGCGCGCCCAGCTCCAGCGCCCAGAAGGCGGTGTCCAGGATGTGGCACCCCATATCGCCCAGCGCGCCCGTGCCGAAGTCCCACCAGCCGCGCCAGTTAAACGGATGGTAGATGGGATGGTAGGGACGTTCAGGCGCAGGACCGAGCCAAAGGTCCCAATGCAGGTTGCGCGGGACGGGTGGGGTTTCGGCAGGACGGTCGATGCCCTGCGGCCAGATGGGACGGTCGGTGCTGGCGTGCACCTCGCGAATCGCGCCGATAGCGCCCGACTGGATAATCTCCACCGCGCGGCGCAACCCGTCCGAGGCGTGTCCGTTGTTGCCCATCTGGGTGACCACTTTGTAACGCTTCGCCGCCTCTGCCAGCTTGCGTGCCTCATAGACGGAGTGCGTCAGCGGCTTCTCGCAATACACGTGCTTGCCCAGTTGCATGGCTGCCATCGCGGCGACGGCATGGGTGTGGTCTGGCGTGCTGATGACCACGGCGTCGATCTCACGGTGTCGCTCGTCCAGCATCTGGCGGAAGTCCACATAGGTGGAGGCGCGTGGGAACCGCTTCTTCGCCTCGCTTAGCGGATTCTCGTCCACATCGCACAGCGCGACGATATTCTCTGTCGCCACGCCGTCGATGTTACCCCAGCCGCGCCCACCGCAGGCGATAATACCGATGTTCAGCTTCTCGTTCTGCGCGTAGGTGGGAGTCCATGCGTGTGCCGTCAGCCACAGGGCGGTGCCGTAACGCAGGCTCATTTTCAGAAAATCGCGCCTTGTTTGTGGTGTCATCTCGTATCCCTCCTATCCGAGCGTACACAGGATTTGCATGACCGAGGCGGCGGGCGCTTCCATCCGCAGGGTATCTCCTTCCACTGTAACCGGTTTCGGTGCGGATGGCTTCACCCGCTCGGGGTTCTCGAAGGTGTTGTGCGCACGGATGTCGTCAGCAACCAGAAGCGTTACCTGTGCCTCCTGCGCCTGACCGCCAACCACAGTGATGCGCATGTCGCAAGCCTTCGACGGGTGGTTGTTTGTCAGCGTGATGCAAAGCGTGCCATCCTTCACCGACGCGGAGCCGGTTATCCACTGCAAACCGTGGAAACTGCGCTCCAGATACATCGCCCTGCAGTGGTCCCTCGACGCGCCCCCGTCGGAGATGTGCTCAGAGAGGGACTCCAGCCGAACTGCGGTCGCGCCGCGATGTGGCACATACATCTGCCACACGTGGTAGGTGGGCGTCTTGATGCACTTGTCCTCCTGAACCAGCAACAGCGACTGCAGGACGTTAATCAACTGCGCGATGTTGCCCATGGTTATCTTGTCGCAGTGGCGGTGGAACACGTCCAGCGTGATGGCGGCGACCAGGGCGTCGCGCATGGTGTTCTGCTGATACAGACCGGAGGCAGGTTTGCCCGGTTCGACGGGATGCCACGCGCCCCATTCGTCCACGATGAGGTGGATACGCCGTTCGGGGTCCAGCTCATCCATCGTCGTGCGATGCCCCAGGATGATTCCTTCCATGACGTAGGCACGACACAGCAGTTCCAGCCACTGCTCCTCGGTGAACTCGGTGGCTGTACCGGCAGACCCGCAGTAGTAATGCGCCGCCAGCGACTGCACCAGGTGCATCCGGTTCCAGTGCTTGCGTCTCAACGTGTCCAGAAACTTCCATGTCCAGTGCCAATCGTTACCGGCGGCGCCGCAGGCGATGGCGTGGATGGGCGTGTCGGAGTAGTTGAAAAGGAAGGTGCGGAATCGCGCGAACTCGTCTGCGTAATACTCCGGGTCCATGTGACCGCCACAGCCCCAGTTCTCGTTGCCCACGCCCCAGAAGCGCACGCCGAATGGCTCCTGCGCACCGTTGGCACGGCGCTCGTTTGCCAGCGCGGAGTCTCCCGCGAAGTTGCAGTACTCCACCCAGTCGCGCAGTTCGGCGGGCGAGCCAGAACCCACGTTTCCCACGAGATACGGCTCCGTGCCGATCAGTCGGCAGAACTGCATGAACTCGTGCGTGCCAAAGTGGTTGGGCTCGGGCGCCATGCCCCAGTGGTAGTTCACGCGAAGCGGTCGGCGGTCGCGCGGACCGATTCCGTCGCGCCAGTGATAAGCGTCGGCAAAGCACCCACCGGGCCAGCGCAAAACCGGTATCTGCAGAGGACGCAGGGCGTCTACCACGTCCTTGCGGATGCCACCGATGTTGGGGATGGACGAATCTTCACCAACCCAGATGCCCGGGTAGATGCACTCACCGAGATGCTCGGCAAACTCGCCGTGCAGGTATGGGCTGATGGTGCCAATCGTCTCGTTCAGCACTATGGCTATCTGTTGTACCGACATCTCCTCTCCCTCGTCACGTGTCTTTCGAGAAAGATTTCGGGTTGGCAGAGATGATTCCTTTCAGCAGGCGTGCAGGATATGCAGGCGATTGTGTCGGGGCTGGCGAACGAATACCTTAAAGTATTGACAGCATGGACAGGAGGGCACCATGGCACTCGAGGAGCAACTAGATACGGTCTGGCAATCTTTGCGTCACGTGGAACGCGAGTCGCGACGCTGGGTGGATCGGCTACAGGCACAGATAAACTTTGCCAGACAACTGGCTCAGCACCATCAGCAGGCAGAGTGGGAGCAGTTAATCGTTCGCGCCGCGCAGACCTTCGCGCAGGAGGTGTCGGAAGGCAAACCGATTGCCGAGGCGGTCAAGCACGCAGAGGAGATACTGCAACCGCTGGCACCTGTCGCGAAGCAATATACCATTCACTGCGTGGGTCACGCGCACATCGACATGAACTGGATGTGGAACTGGGCGGAGACGGTCGCCACCACGAATGATAGCTTCAGCACGGTAGACCGCCTGATGAGTGAGTACCCCGATTTTCGCTTCTCACAGGACCAGACATCGACCTACCAGCTGCTGAAAGACTATCTGCCCGAGCTGTGGCAGAAAGTGAAGGAGCATGTGCGGGCAGGTAGATGGGAGGTGACCGCCAGCCACTGGGTAGAGGCAGACAAGAATATGGCGTCCGGCGAGATTCTCTGCCGCCATCTGCTGTACACGAAACGCTTTTTCCAGAAGGAGTTCGGGCTACCTTACGACGCGGTTCGGCTCGATTACGAACCCGACACGTTCGGTCATGCGCATACCGTGCCCGGTATTCTGGCACGCGCCGGCATCCGATACTACTACTTCTGCCGTACGGGAAGGGGACCGTTCCTGTTCTGGTGGCAGGGAAAAGACGGCTCGCGCGTGCTGGCGTTCGATGACCACCGCGAGTGGTATCTGGGACCCATCACGGCCAATATCGCCCGCCATGTGCTGGAGTTTGAACGCCAGACGGGGCTGAAGGACATGCTCTTCGTATATGGCGTAGGCGACCACGGAGGCGGTCCGACGCGACGCGACCTGCGCCTCGCTCGCGAGATGATGGAGTGGCCCATCTTCCCGAAGATCAAGTTCAGCACCTACCACGAGTTCTTTGCCATTGCCGAGCGCGAGGCGAAAGACCTGCCGGTCATCGACGGCGAGCTGAACTTCGTATTCGAGGGCTGTTACTCATCGCAGAGCAACATCAAGTATGCCAACCGCCGCAGTGAGAACGCACTGGTGGAGGCGGAAATCTGCGCTCTGCTGGCAAAAGGCATTGCGGGACAGCCCTATCCATCCGAGCAGATTTACACGGCGTGGCGTCACGCGATGTTCAACCAGTTTCACGACATCCTGCCCGGTTCCGGCGTGAAAGCGACTTACGAATACGCGCAGGGGCTGTTCCAGGAGATTATGTCCCACACCTCGATGGTCAAGACGCGCAGTCTGCGCGCCATCGCCGCGCGGGTGAACACGCGAGCGGTTGCGCCTGCCGGTTCCGCGTCCGACGATTACGGCGAAGGATTGGGGGCAGGGCAGGGCGACCTGCCTGCGGACGGGGTGCTGAGCCGATATGGTGCAGGAGGCATTGGTGCCGACCCGTTTGTCGTGTTCAACCCGTCGCCGTGGACGCGCAGCGAGGTGGTCACTGCCCGCATCTGGGATCGCGACATCGAGACGCCCTGTGTGGCGGTGCGGGACGATACCGGTCGCGTCATTCAAGCGCAGGTTCTGCAGAGAGGACACTACTGGCAGCATAATTTCATCGAGCTGGCGTTTCCCGCGCACGAAGTGCCGCCGCTGGGTTACCGAACCTACAGCGTGCACCGAGCGGTGGGGGTTGCTCCCGCGGAGGGCTGTAGCGCAGACGGTAAGGGCACCATCGAAAACGAGTACCTGAAGGTAACGATAGAACAGCAGTCCGGCGCCATCATCAGCCTGGTGGATAAGCGCACCGGTGCGGAGCTGGTGCCACCGGGCGAGCGTATCGGCTTGCTGGAGTATCTGCTGGAGGCGCCACACGGGATGACTGCATGGGTGCTGGGACAGATCAAGCAGTATGTGCCATTCACAGAAGGCGCCACACTCTCGTTCCCCCACAACGGACCCTATCTGGCGAGCGTGCAAGCGCATCATCGCTTCAATGATAGCCGGTTCACGGTAACCATCAGTCTGTCCGCTGGCGTACCCCGCGTGGACATCACAGTGGAAACGGACTGGCTGGAGCGTGGCTCGCCGGAGATTGGAGTACCAGCTCTGCGGATGCAGTTCCCGATTGCTCTCGACGAAGCCAGGTGCCGGATGGAGTGTCCGAACGGCTGGGTGGAACGACCTACTCTCGGCTACGCAGACCCTTCCGAGACTTTCAAGCATGTGGGCGGATCGGGCATCGCGATGTATCCGATGGACATGCCCGCGCAACGGTGGGTGGAGCTATCGGGTGTGCATAGCGAGTCGGGCGAGCCCGCTGGCGTAGTGCTGGTGAATGACCGCGTATACGCCCACAGCGTCTGCGACAACACGCTGGGGGTGACCCTGCTTCGCAGCTCGTACGATCCCGACCCCCTGCCGGAGCTGGGGCATCATGTCTTCCGGTTCGGGCTGGTACCGTTCGGTAAGGACTGGACACCTGCGCTCTCGGCGCGAGCGGGTTACGATTTCAACCTGCCCTTCAACGTGGTCAGCACTGATGTGCACGACGGTGACCTGCCGGTGTCGCAGTCGTTTGCGGAGGTGCTGACGCCGGGCGTCATGTTGAGCGGGTTGAAGAAGGCGGAAGACTCGGACGCGCTGGTGATCCGTCTGGTGGAGCTGGAGGGCAAAGCCGTCACGGCGGAGGTGCATCTGAGCGGGGTTCTGGCGCGACCGAACTCGCCCGCCGTGGAGACGGACATTCTGGAGCAAGCGTTACCCAACAGCACAGCGCGCATGAACGGCGACGTACTGAGCGTGCAGATACCCCCCTACGGTATCGCGACGGTGAAGGTAGGGTAGAGCCTGCCTCAAGACGATACGAATTGCCCCGGCGGAGCGCCAGCCGGGGCAGTTTGATCATACACAGGTGACTGGTGATGGCGGACTGGCTGGTAAACTTCGACATCGCTCTGTTTCGCTGTATCAACGGGGCACACGCGCCGCCGCTGGATGCGGTGATGCTGTTCGTCACAGACATCAAGCGCACGGGTATTCTGCTGTTGCTCATCTGGATTGGGCTGGTGTGGCATGGTGGAACGCGCGGGCGGACGGTAGCGTTCCTGCTGATACCCCTGATTGCACTCACCGACCAGCTGAGCAGTCATGCGCTGAAGGAGCTGTTCGACCGTGTGCGCCCGTGTGAGGCGCTGGAAGGCGTTCGAGCGATAGACGGCTGCCGACATAGCCCCTCGTTCCCCTCGTCCCATGCCGTAAACACCTTCGCGGCTGCCACTCTGTTTGCGGCGTTCTACCGACGGTGGGTGACCTGGGTTGCTTTTGCTCTTGCGGCACTCGTCTCCTGCTCGCGCGTCTACCTGGGACTGCACTATCCGTCTGATGTCGCGGGTGGAGCAATCATCGGTTCGGCGTGTGCGCTGGCGCTGGTCTGGGCATACCGCAGGTGGCTGATGCGAAAGAACAGGAGCGCCTCGAACGAGACATAGGATGGGTTACTGTTGTTCACAGGTGCTCTCTTCGCCCAGATTCTCACGGTGAGATACCTGTCTATCGGATAGTCACTCCCACTTCACGCGCGATCTGCCGGATGTAGTCTACTGCTTCCACGTAAGCCTGCTCGTCCGCAAGATGCTCGACCATGAGCGGTGTGTCGGGTGGCAACCGATCCAGCTCGGTCAGATAGGTGCGGTAGTCGAGACCGCCCTTTCCCGGGGCGCATTCGTCAAGGTGCGTGGTCAATCGTTGGTGCAGGATGATGTCTTTGGCGTGGCAGCTCTTGATGTATGCCCCGAGATGGCGAAAGCACTCACGCAGGAGTTCCGAGTTCCCGTAATAGCGCTGAGGACTGCAGATGAGGTTCACCGGGTCCAGATGAGCGGCGAACGCCGGGCGGTCGATGGCGCGGATGAGCTCGAGATAACTTTCCACCGAGTCGGGATACATCCACGGCATGGTCTCCAGCGTGTAGAACGTGCGGGTGGGTTTGACCGCATCGATAATCTGACGAACGGTTTCCACGATGAGGTCGAAGGTCTCTTGGGTGAGGTTATCGGGATGATGTCCGTCCCACGGCTCTCCGCGCGAACCGGCGATATTCACACAGCACAGCGCGCCGATCTGGTCGGCAAGTGCCAGCTGTTTCTGGCAGTAGGCAATGGCTTCCTTCCGGGTGCGGTCGTCAGGCGAGAGGGGATTGCTCCACGCGCCTACCTCTGCGATCACGAGGTCAGCCTCCTGTGCCGCCCGGGCGAAGGCGCGGACGGTTGCTTCGTCGGCGCGGTGGTCCACAGGGCAATAGACCGCGCTGTAGCCAGCCTGTCGTGCGAAGTACGCCCATTCGTCGGGGGTGTTCCATTGCTTGAAGATAGGTGCTCCCAGACGCATTGCCTGCCTCCTTGTGTTCATGAGATGGTCAATAGAGGGTTGCACGCCCGTGGCGAGAATCCTGCGTACGGCGATGTCGAAATGTCGCTGATAGGCAAATGGCGGATATACTCTTTCTGGTCAACCCTCTGGCGGGTGCAGGCAAGGCACGGCGCATAGACTGGGAGCGCGTGACTGCCGTCGTGCAAGGGACGGTGCAGTTCGCGCGTACACCCGAAGAGGCTTTATCACTGGCGACCCTGTTCTGCCAGTCTGGAGGCAGGGTGCTGGTCGTGGTGGGGGGCGATGGCACGGTGCACGCGGTGCTTCCTGCGCTCGTGAACTCGCCAACCGCACTGGCGCTATGTCCCATCGGCACGAGCAACGTGCTGGCGCGGGAACTGGGGTATCCGCTCGGAAGACGCGCTATGGCAGGATGCTTGCGGGCGCTGGAGGCAGGCACAGTCTATCGCATGGATGTCGGGGTGGCAAACCGACGCCCCTTCATGCTGATGGTCAGCGCGGGGTTCGATGCGTATGTGCTGGCTCGGGTGTCAGACGAGCTGAAACGTCGGCTGGGGGTATACGCCTTCATCTGGACGGGCTTGCGGTTGCTGTCCGAGTACCAGCCCGCGCAAACGAGGTTGTGGCTTGCCGACCGGCAAATGGAAATGGAGGCGGTGCTGGTGGTTGCCTCGAACACCTCGCACTACGGGTGGTTCACACGCCTCGCCCCGCAGGCGCGCATCGACGACGGGATGCTGGACGTGGTTTGGTTGAGCGCAGGGCGCAGCTGGCGGCGTCGCATCTGGCGTGTCTTCGTGGATGTACTAAGGGGTGTTCCGGACCGCTGTCCGCATCTCCACTTTCACCGAACCAGCACGCTACGCATCGAGTGCGAACCTGCCCAGCCCGCTCAGAGCGACGGCGAGCTGGAAGGAACCACGCCGCTACAAATAGGCGTTCTGCCGGGTGCGTTGCGCGTTATCGCCGCATCGCCTCCAGCTCCTTCGCGTAGCGCTGTTTGATGAAATGGCGCCGCACCTTCAGCGTCGGGGTGAGCTCGCCCGTCTCGATGCTGAAGGGATGGTCGAGCAGGGTAAACCGGCGAACCTTCTCGAACTCGGCGAGATGGGTGGTGAGGCGGTCGATCTCCTGCTTGATGAGCTGCTTCACTTCGGGTAGCGCAACCAGCTCCGCGTCGCTCTGTACCAGCAGACCCAGCATCTTCGCCCACTGACGCACCTGTTCGAAGCTGGGCACGATGAGGGCGGTAATCACGTCCTGCTCGTCACCAAAGAGCACCGCCTCGGAGATGTAGGGACTCGATTTCAGCTGTTCCTCGATGGGCACAGGCGCCACGTTCTTGCCGTTCGCCAGCACGATGATGTCCTTCTTGCGCCCGGTGATGGAAAGGAAGCCGTCAGCGTCCAGCGAGCCGAGGTCGCCGGTGTGGAACCAGCCCTCTTCGTCTAAGACCTCGGCGGTCTCGGCGGGTTTGTTGTAATAGCCCTGCATCACGTTCGGTCCGCGCACCAGTATCTCGCCGTCCTCCGCGATACGCACCTCCACGCCGGGGATGGGTTGCCCGACCGTGCCGAAACGGTAGTTGTGGGGACGGTTGACTGCGACCACTGGCGAGGTTTCGGTCAAGCCATACCCTTCCAGCACGAGAATGCCGAAAGCATGGAAAAACTCCGCCAGCGAACGCCCCAGTGCCGCCCCACCCGATACGAAAAAGCGCAACCGTCCGCCGGTGGTTGCACGCACCTTGTGAAGCACGAGGCGGTCTGCCAGCCGGTATTTGAACTTCAGCCAGGGCGTCCATCGGCGCTCCCCACGCAGTGCCTGCGCCGCCTTGGAGGCATTGCGAAAAGCCCAGTGGAAGATCCGCCGACGAAGGGGCGGCTGTTTGGTGACGTTCTCCATGATGCGGTCGCGGATGCTCTGGAACAGTCGCGGCACCGCCAGCATCACCGTCGGTTGGGCGATCTGCATATCGCGCGCGATGGTGAACAGGGTTTCACAGTAGTACACCGTCGCGCCACAAGTCACTGCCGTGAAATGTCCTCCCATCCGCTCGAAAACGTGGCTCAGGGGCAGGAAGGACAGGAAGACATCGTCCGGACCGGCGTCGATGATTTGCAGGCAGGCGTCCACGTTTGAAAGCAGGTTGTGGTGAGTGAGCATCGCGCCCTTGGGTTCGCCGGTCGTGCCGCTGGTGTAAATAAAGGTGGCGATGTGGTCGGGCGGTATCCGGGCGATGCGCCGGCGAAATCGCTCCATGCCATCAGGTTGTTCCGCGCCGCGCGCCTCGATGTCTGCGAGGCTGATGGCGTTGCTGGCTACCTGTGCAGGCGGGTCCATCACCACGATCGTTTCGACCTGAGGTACGGCGCGGCTGACCTCCAGCGCCTTGTGATACTGCTTTTCATCCGACACGATCATCACCCGCGCGCCGCTGTCCCGTGCCAGATACTCGACCTGGCTGGCGGGGAGGGATGGATAGACGGGCACAACGACAGCTCCCAGCGACAGCAGGGCGTAATCGGCGATCGCCCATTCCGGGCGGTTTTCCGAGAGCAGGAGCACCCGGTCACCAGAGGAGACACCCGAAGCCTCCAGCCCGGATGACAGATTGACCACACGCTGGAGGTACTCGCCATAGGTCAGGGGAACTGTTTGACCCTTCACGATGCGCACCAGCGCGGTGTGGTCGGGTTGCCTGTCGGCAACCTCGGCGAGGACGGTGCACAGGTTGCGGTACACAGGAATCCCTCCTACCCCATCGTTGATACGGTAGCCCCTCGGCTACCCGATACAGGCAAGCCTCCCTTGCCCGTGGTGGGGCACACACCCCACCAGGGTAGAGACCGGCTTTTATTCTCCTATCGCCTTCAATATTACTCTTTTTCGCCTCTGTCCGTCAAACTCGGCGTAGTAAATCTGTTGCCACGGACCGAGGTCGAGCCTGCCTCCGGTAATGGGCACAATGACCTCGTGGTGGATGAGCAGGCTTTTCAGGTGGGCGTCGCCGTTATCTTCGCCCGTGCGGTGGTGTCGGTAATCGGGGCGGTAGGGCGCGAGTTTCTCCAGCCATTCGTCGATGTCGGCGATCAGCCCGCTCTCGGCGTCGTTCACATAAACTCCCGCCGTGATGTGCATCGCGCTGACCAGTACGAAGCCTTCCTGTATGCCGCTCTCCCGCACGAACTCTTGCACCTCGTCGGTGATGTTGATATATTCGCGCCGTTTGGCGGTGTTGAACCAGAGATACTTGGTGGCTGACTTCATAAGCGCTCCTTTCTGCCGGTTACGATGTTCAGCACCATATTAGCATAACGAACGCAGGATGTGCCAGATACAGGACTGGGACGCTCTGCCTGCGAAGAGAGATACGCAAAGGAGGCGACAGGGCGATGGAAGTCGTTCGAAACGGTACCGATGTACTCCTCCAGCAGGGGTGCAAGCCTCTGCAGGGCTATCGCGCGGGGGTGATTACCAACCACACGGGGTTGACACGCGAAGGGAAACCCACCTGGCGCGCTCTGCTGGATGCGGGAGTGAAACTGACGGCGCTGTTCAGCCCGGAACACGGTTTCGCAGGCATCGTGGACGAACCGGTTGCAGACGCTCGTCATCCGGAGACCGGTTTGCCCATCTACAGCCTGTATGGCGAGCACAAAGCGCCCACTGCCGACATGCTCAGGGATGTGGATGTGCTGGTGTTCGATATTCAGGACATCGGTTGTCGTTTCTACACCTACATCTCCACCATGGGGCTGGCGATGGAGTCAGCAGGTGCGAACGGGGTGCGAATGGTCGTGCTCGACCGCGTCAACCCCGTCAACGGCGTCGCGGTGGAAGGCAGTCTGACCGACGCCGATAAGCGCTCGTTCGTGGCGTATCACTCGATCCCGCTGAGGCACGGGATGACTGTGGGCGAGCTGGCAAGGCTCTTTCAAGCAGAGCGCGCGCCGAAGTGCGACCTGCAGGTGATACCCTGCGCAGGCTGGAGGCGCGAGATGTGGTACGATGGCACCGGTCTGCGCTGGGTGAACCCATCGCCCAACATGCGAAGCCTCACGGCGGCGACGCTATACCCCGGCGTGGGACTTCTGGAGTTTACGAACGTGTCGGTGGGCAGGGGTACAGATGCGCCTTTCGAGCTGTTCGGTGCGCCATGGCTGAACGCGGACAAGCTGGCATCCCACCTGCTGAAGCGAAACCTGGCAGGGTTTGCCTGTATGCCGGTACAGTTCACGCCCAGCGCCAGCAAGTTCGCGGGCGAGCGGTGCAACGGTCTGCGCTTTACGGTGGTGGACCGTCGTCGCTTTCAGCCGGTGCGGCTTGGCGTGGAGATGGCGTGCGCCCTGCGCCGACTGCACCCGCGCGAATGGGAGCATGAACGACTGATAACCCTTTTGACCGACGCGAGAGCATTCGAGATGATCGAAAAAGGAGCTGACGCCGATGAGGTGTGGGCGTATATGCAGGCTCAGGCGTCATCCTTCCGTCGGCGAAGGGCAAAATACCTGCTTTACCGGTAGAATGAGAAACATACTCCCGTGTGCCGGTGTCAGATCAGGTGGAGGTGAGCGTGATGAGCGTTCGCGGCATGGTTTTCTGGAGTGTGCTGTTTATCGCGGCGATGTTCGCCTATTCGCTGTGGCTGTATCCGAGCCTTCTCGACAGGGTACCAACCCACTGGAACTGGAAGGGCGAGGTGGACGGATGGAGCAGTAAGCCTTTTGGAGCTTTCTTCCTGCCGGGTATGACTGCGGGTCTGTGGTTGCTGTTCCTCGCTTTGCCGTGGCTGTCGCCGCGCGGGTTCAAGATCGAGCCTTTCCGCGCCACCTACAATATCCTTGTGGTGATGGTGCTGGCTCTGATGGCGTATATTCACTTCGTGGCTCTCCAGGCAGCCCTTCAGCCCAATATGGACATGGCGCGTGCGCTCATCGGGGGCATCTTTGCGCTATTTGGTGGCATTGGTGTTCTGCTGGGCAGGGTAAAGCGCAACTTCTGGGTCGGTGTGCGTACGCCGTGGACGCTTGCCAGCGACGCGGTGTGGGATAGCACTCATCGGCTGGCGGCACGCCTTTACTCGCTGACCGGGTTTGGATGCGCGCTGGCGGTTTTCGCCGGGGTACCGACCGCGGTTTGCTTCGTGATGTTTATCACGCTGATTTTCGTGCCGGTGGTGTACTCGCTGGTGCTGTACAAGCGGCTGGAGAAGCAGGGCACCGTGTAAGGGCGCTCACGCGTGCCAGTCGAGATTGGTCACCATCTTGGCGTGGCGCACGATGTACTCCTTGCGAGGTTCCACCTTGTCGCCCATCAGCACGCTGAAGATTTCGTCCGCGGCGACGGCGTCCTCCAGCTCCACGCGCACCAGTCGGCGGGTTGCCGGATTCATGGTGGTCTCCGCCAGCTCCTCCGCGTTCATCTCGCCCAGTCCCTTGAAGCGTCCGACGGTCACGTTCTTGCGCTTCAGGTTGCGGAGTATCTCGTCTCGGTCTTTATCCGTGCGGGCGTAGTAGCGCTCGTCTTTGCCCGCCTTGATGACGTAGAGCGGCGGCTGAGCAATATACACGTGCCCCTCCTCGATGAGCGGACGCATGTAACGGAAGAAGAAGGTCAGCAGGAGGGTGCGAATATGGTCGCCGTCCACGTCCGCATCGGTCATAATGATGATGCGGTGATAGCGCAGTTTGGACAGGTCGAACTTGAAATCGGAATCGTTCTTCTCGTCGCCGTTGCCGTTTGACCCGTTGCCCGGACCGGCGATACCCGTGCCCAGCGCGGTAATGAGGGCGCGTATCTCTTCGTTCTCCAGCGCTTTATCCAGACGCGCCTTCTCGACGTTCAATATCTTTCCGCGCAGGGGAAGGACCGCCTGCGTGCGCCGGTCGCGTCCCTGCTTGGCAGAGCCGCCTGCGGAATCGCCCTCCACCAGGAACAGCTCGCACAGGCGCGGGTCACGCTCGGAACAGTCTGCGAGTTTGCCGGGCAGGGAGGTGTTCTCCAGCGCGCTCTGCCGTTTCACCAGGTCTGCCGCGCGGCGCGCCGCCTCCCGTGCTCGCTGTGCCACCAGCGCCTTCTCGATGATGCGCCGGGCGACGGTCGGGTTCTGCTCGAAGTAGTCCGATAGCGCCTCACCGACGATAGAGTTGACCAACCCCTCGATCTCGCTGTTGCCCAGCTTGGTTTTGGTCTGCCCTTCGAACTGGGGGTTCAGCAACAACACGCTGATGACCGCCGTCAGTCCCTCGCGCACATCCTCGCCGCTGAAGTTGGGGTCTTTTTCCTTCAGCAAGCCGTTCTTGCGGGCATAGTTGTTGATAACGCGCGTGAGGGCGGTTTTGAACCCCGACACGTGCGTCCCGCCTTCGGTGTTATGGATGTTGTTGGCGAAGGCGAAGATGTTCTCCTGATAGGTGTCGTTGTACTGGATGGCGATTTCCACATAGGTATCTTCGCGGGTGCGGGCGAAGTGTATGGGCTTGTGCAGGGGGTCTTTGTTCTCGTTCAGCCACTGCACAAACTCCGCCAGTCCGTTCTTGTAGTGGAAGGTCTGGGTCGGCTCACCGTGCAGCTGGTCGGTGAAGGTGATGGTGACGTTCTTGTTCAGGAACGCCAGCTCGCGGATGCGCCGTACGATGCGCTCCGGGTCGTATTCGCGCTTTTCGAAAATGAGGTCGTCCGGCAGCCAGTGCACCATTGTGCCGGTGGTTTTCGCCGTACCAACCACTTCCAACGGGGTGACCGGTACGCCACGCTCGAACCGCTGGCGGTGGCGCTTACCGTCCCGGCACACTTCCACCACCAGCCACTCGGAGAGGGCGTTCACGCACGACACGCCCACCCCGTGCAATCCTCCGGAAACACGATATCCACCCCCACCGAACTTACTGCCCGCGTGCAGCCGCGTCATTGCCAGCTCGACGCCCGTCAATCCGGTCTCTTTATTGATGTCTACGGGGATACCGCGACCGTTGTCGGTCACCGACAGACTGCCGTCGGGGTGAAGCACCACGTCGATGCGCGTACAGAAACCTGCCAGTGCCTCGTCGATACTGTTGTCGATGACCTCATAAAAGAGCTGGTGCAGACCGCGCACTCCCGTGTCGGCAATATACATGCCGGGTCGCCTGCGGACTGCCTCAAGCCCTTCCAGAACGGTAAACTCTTGCGCGGTGTATTCGCGGTCAACCGTTGTAACCAGAGACTGCTCGTCAGCGGTCTGGGGTGTCGTGAGTGTTTCCGGTTTCGCCATGCGTTGTTCCTTCCCGCACCTCCACAAAAAGCGTCCGTTGAGTCAAAGGATTCTTCCGAAGAATACCAATATATTGTATCAAACCATTTTCAGGTTGTCAAATATTGTGGACTCACGCCGGGATTCGGGCAGGAAAGGATGGGTGTGAGGGGTGAATCTGGATAGTCAGTTGAGCTGGCGGAGGGGTGATCGATGAGGTCTTGCGCGTGGGTGCTATGCGTACTGGTCATGGCGATGCCGGTAATGGCTCAATCACTGAACGAGGAGTGGTATCGTTACGACCGGCAGGAGGTTCAGGCGGTAGTGACGCCCAGCGGTTCCTCGCGCGACATGAGGCATTTGGTGGTAAAGTTCCCCAGCCTCTGGAAGACCCCAGAATACCCGGAGAATCAGACCGTTTACGCGGAGGTTTTTATCCCCAACAAGAACAGCAGGATGCCGGCGGTCATCATCCTGCATTCGTGGGGTGTCCAGAAGCCGGACATCGAGCTGTCTCTGGCGCGAACGCTGGCTCAACGGGGCTTTGTGTCTGCGGTGATGACCATGCCCTACCATATCCAGCGCACGCCGTCCGGTTACCTCAGCGGCGACCTGATGATTGTGCCCGACACGGCGAAGATGCGCGAGACCATGCGCCAGGCGGTGCTGGACGTGAGACAGTTTATCGACTGGTTGCAGTCCCAGCCGCAGATAGCCCCGGACCGTGTGGGCGTGGTGGGCATCAGTTTGGGGGCGATCGTGGGGGCAGTAGTGCTGGGCGTCGAGGATCGCCTGCAGGCTGGTGTGCTGGTGCTGGGCGGGGCGAATCTGGCGCATGTGTTGTGGCGCAGTCCCCTGACGCTGGGCGTGCGCAGTGAGCTGAGGGGCAGAGGTGTCACTTACGAGAAACTGCGGGAAGAACTAGCGTCGGTGGAACCCCTGAACCATCTGCGCGGGCAGTACGGCGAGCGCGTGCTGATGATCAACGGGCGGTTTGACCTGGTGATTCCGCGAGACGACGCCAACGCCTTGCGCAAGGCTCTGGGGGAAGGTCCCATGCTGTGGCTGAACACCGGGCATTACGGACCCGCGCTGGTTCGCCCTGCGTTGTTTGACCTGGTAGCGCGATTTCTGGAGGCAAAACTGCTGGACGGGGCACAGCCGTTTGTCCTGCCATCCACTCTGCACGAGCCGACCCTGCGCATCGGTCTGCTGTATAGCGGGGAGTGGGGCGCGCGGGTCAGTGTGGCGCTGGACGTGTGGCGGTGGGAACGCGAAGGCAGGGCAGGACTGGCTGTACAGGCGTCACCACGCAACCTGTCCCTGCTGGTGGGGTTCCGCCCCATATCTCCTGTACATGTTGGGATAGAGCTTTCCTCCCGCTCCCCCGCGGGCTACGTTTTCGTCCACTTCGTGCTGTGACGGCTCCACTCAACTTCCACTGGATCGCCGTGCGTCCCTGTTGAAGCGCGTTGTGGTGCAGAATTACTCCACGCATAAATGTCTACATATAGGGGTGCACGAAGATTTTTTCTCAAAATCTTGAGAAAAATCCTCGAAAAACCGTTGACAAACCTCCTCCTTCTCCTATACAATTATCTCAAACCAAGTGGATGTTGGGTGGATGCCAGGTGGTGGAAAGGTGGAGGAACAGGCTCCAGATAGCGCGTTGATCGCCAGCGCGGTGGAGACGGCGGGGGAACATCCCGACCTGAGCCCCCTCGCGATGTTGCAGGGCTACTCGGAGCACTCGGTAGATGACAAAGGGCGAATCATCATGCCGCAGCGCTTCCGCGACCTGTTCGGGCGCTCGTGCGTGATCACGCGCGGTTGGGACTTCAGCCTGTTCGTGTTCCATACTGACCACTGGCAACGCATCAAGTCTCAGCTGTCTGCCCTACCATTCACCAGCAGGGATGCGGTTCTCCTGCAGCGCTTTTTCGTCGGTACAGCCAGCGAAGTAGACATCGATTCGCAGGGGCGTCTGGCAATTCCTTCTCACCTGCGCGATCTGGCAGAGATACGGCTGCCGACTTCCGAGACGCCGAGCATCGTGGTCATCATTGGGGCGCCGTATCGGCTGGAAATCTGGAGCAAACAGCGGTGGAAAGAGGCGACCGCTGAGATTCGGGATGAAGCGGTGTTTGAAGCGGCGGCGAAACTGGATGTGAAACTGGAGCTGTGACATGATGACCATGAACAGCCATACACCGGTAATGGTGCGGGAGGTGCTGGAGCTTCTCCGTCCGCGCCCTGGCGAGGTCGTCGTGGATGCCACCGTGGGGCTGGGTGGACATGCGGTGGAGATTGCCAGCCGTTTGATACCCGGCGGGTGGTTGATCGGGCTGGACAGAGACCCCCATGCTCTGGACGTGGCGGCTCGGCGCCTGGCGAACCTCAGCGGGGCAATTCGGGTAACGATGGTTCATGCTGACTTCCGCGACCTGCCTCAGGTACTGGCATCGCGCGGGCTGGAGGGCATCGACGGCGTTCTGTTCGACCTGGGGGTCAGCTCCATGCAGCTGGACAACGCGGAAAGGGGCTTCAGTTTTCGCTTCGACGCGCCGCTGGACATGCGCATGGACCCCAGCCAGCCGGGATTGACCGCCGCCGATATCGTGAACCGCTGGAGCGAGGTCGACCTGCGACAGCTCATTGCAGAGTATGGCGAGGAGCCAGCTGCGGCGCGTATCGCCCGGGCGATTGTGCAGAACCGCCCCATCACCAGCACCCAGCAGCTGGCGTCCATCGTGGCGCGGGCAGTCGGAAGGCGAGGAGGGCGCATCCACCCGGCGACACGCACGTTTCAGGCTCTGCGAATCGCGGTGAACAGGGAGCTGGAGGGACTGCAGAAAGCGATCGAACAAGCCATTCGCTGTTTGTTGCCCGGTGGGCGCATTGTGGTGCTGTCGTACCATTCACTGGAGGCACGTGCGGTGAAGCGGGCTTTCCAGCGGCTCAGCGGCAAGTGCACCTGTCCACCACACGTGCCTCGTTGCCAGTGTGGGGCGGAGCGATTGATTGAGGTTATCACGGCGCACGCACTCAAACCGGACGCGCAAGAAGTGGCGATGAACCCACGCTGTCGCAGTGCGCAGTGTCGTGCTGCAGAGCGGGTTGCGGTTTCCTGAACAATTTATTGCAGGAGGGTGACTGATGGTTTTTCAGGATGTGGTTCGCACGGGGGTAAAGGCACGCTCGGCAGCTGTTGCCAGATACCGCGTGCTGGCTGGAGCCAGGTTGTGGTGCATTGCTGGACTCAGTTTGCTGGTTACTTATCTCGGTACCTACGGCTACGTCTACAACCTGTCGCGCGTGCGTCATCGGCTGGTCATTGAGCGCAATCAGCAACGGCAGGAGTTCTTCATCCGACAGAGCCGGGTGGAATCTCTGCGCAGCCCGTTGCGCATCGAGCGCGAAGCACAGCGCCTCGGCATGGTGCCCCTGACCAGGCCAGAAGCAGTGGGCAATACACCGGTCGTTTTAGCCAAGCGAGACTGAGCGGGGGACTGGCAGTATGGCTGTGCACCAGCAACGTCATGCGGCATACTCGGTGGAGTCTGCCCATGGTAGACTGCTGATCATTGTCTCGGTTATCATGCTGTTGTTCGCAGGCGTTGGTGCACGTCTGGTGTACCTGCAGACAGCCAAGGCGCCGGAATTGCGTCAACTGGCTGCGCGGTACGGGGGCTTGCGGGTTCAGAAATGGACGGTGTACGGGCGGCGCGGGCAGATCAAAGACCGTGCGGGCAATATCCTCGCGATGAATGTGACTTCGCTCAGTATAACCATCCGGTCACGGTCGGTTACCGAGCCTGCGCTGGTGGCGGCGACCCTGAGCCCGATTGTGGGCATACCCGCACCGGAGATTGAGAGACGGATCTGGAAGGGCAAGCTGGCGGCGCAGGCGCAGGGCGGTACACCGGGCAAGGGCGTGTTCATCCTGAAGCGGGAGCTCGCCGGTGAGCAGGCTCAACGGCTAAAGACAGCGCGTGAGCGCGAGCTGGCGCGTGTGAGGCACGAGAGGCAACGGCTGGCAAAGCTTAATCGGAGCAGACCGGTTCGGGTCACGTCGTGGCTTGATGGCGTAGACATCACAGAAGAGCCAAAGCGTCTGTACCCGTACGGTCCCATCGCTTCTGCCCTGATCGGCTTTACCGACATGGAGAGGGAGCAGGGGCAGGCGGGTATCGAGCTCCTGTTCAACGAAACGCTGTCGGCGACACACGGCGAGGTGCACGGCATTGCAGGCGCGAAAGGGCAGATTCTGGCAGGTACGAGGCAGGTCGTCGCCCAGCCTCGCAACGGGCGCGATGTGCAGTTGACCATCGACGTGAACGTGCAGAGCATCGTGGAGGAGTGCCTGGAAGAGGTCATGAAGAAGCACGAGCCTGCCGGGGCGTGCGCTCTGGTGATGGATGTGCGCACTGGCGACCTGCTGGCGGTGGCGAACGCCCCTCGCATCGACCTGAACGAGCGCGGTAAGGAACTGAGGGAGCACGGGCTTGGCGTCATGCGTAACATGGCGTTCACGTTTCTGTTTGAACCCGGCTCCACCTTCAAGCCCATCACCATTGCCTCTGCGATGGCGGCAGGGGTAATACGCCGCGGAGAGAGATTTGTGTGCGCGGGTTCTGCAAAGGTCGGCAAGCATACCATTCGCTGTGCCCCACACCGCGGCAAGAGGGCGCACGGAGTTCAGACCCTGCAAGAGGTGGTTGCTCATTCGTGCAACATCGCCACCGCGCAGATCGGGATGAAGCTGGGAGCATCGGCGCTCTACGAGGCGGTTCAGCGGTTCGGTTTGCTGGAGCGCTGGGTACCGGGTAGCCTCAGAGGAAGGCTGGACGCGCCGGATAAATGGCAGAAGATTCGGGTGGCGAACGTGGCATTCGGGCAGGGCGTGCAGGTAACGCCAGTGGGACTTCTGGCGGCATATTGTGCAATCGCGAACGATGGCGTTTTTGTGAGACCACGTCTGACGACGAATGACCCGGTAGAGACGCATCCTATTCTGACGCCAGAGGTCGCCCGCCAGATGAGGCAGTACCTGAAGGCGGTCGTCGAAGACGGTACCGGCGAGCTGGCGGCTGTGCAGGGGTACGAGGTGGCTGGCAAGACGGGCACGGCTCAGAAAGTCATCCCGGGCAGGCGGGGCTATGCACCGGGCAAATATGTGGCGTCGTTTGTGGGCTTTGCACCTGCGGACAATTCGCGTATCGCCGTGCTGGTGGTGGTGGACGAGCCGAAGAATGGACACTACGGCGGTGTGGTTGCTGCGCCGGCGTTTGCCCGCATCACCGAGCGGGTGCTGGCGTATCTGGGCGTGCCTGCGAACCCGGCTCTTTCTCAGCGTTGAGTGATGCCTTATAATAGCACAAGAGATGTTTCTCTCAAGATATCGAGGTGGCTGGACATGCCCCAGGTTCTTCTATCCGAATTGATCGATGCGGTTCCCGGAGCCACCCCTCTCGGTGCGCAGGACATGCGCGATGTGTGGGTGAGCAGTGTGGACTACGACTCCCGAAAGGTACAACCGGGGTCGGTGTTTGTCGCGATACCGGGACAGCGCTACGACGGTCATGACTTCGTGCAGGATGCGCTATCACGGGGAGCGGTTGCGCTGGTGGTGGAGCGACCGGTCGATGCAGGCTCGGTTCCAGTACTGCGGGTTCCCAGCGCACGCACGGCGCTCGCTCTGCTGGCAGACAGGTTCTACGGCTCACCGTCCCGCTCGCTATTGCTGGTGGGCGTAACCGGCACCAACGGCAAGACCACCACGACGCATCTGATCGCCCATCTATTGCGCGCGCACGGCAGGCGCACCGGTACCATCGGCACGCTGGGGGCAGTGCTGGACGGCGTGGGGGAAGTGCCCATCTCGCACACCACTCCGGAGGCTCCGGACATCCAGCATGTGCTATACCAGGCGAAACAGAACGGTGTTCAGGCAGTCGCCATGGAGGTCTCCTCCCATGCCCTGCACCAGAACAGGACGCTGGGGCTGGAGTTCGACGTGGCAGTTTTTACTAACCTCACGCAGGACCACCTGGATTACCACCAGAGCATGGAAGACTATGCCGAGAGCAAGCGCAGACTGTTCACACAATATCCCGCACGTAGCAGTAAGGCGTTCACTGCGGTTTTCAACGTGGATGATGCTTACGGCAGGCGGTGGTTTGAGGAAAGTGCTTACAACCGGTGGAGCTACGGGGTCGCCAGTGCAGACGCGATGGTTCGGGCCGAGGCGGTGAGACTGCGACCCGACGCGGTGGAGATGCGACTGGTCACGCCGGTCGGCACGAGCGAGCTGGTCGTGCCGCTGGGGGGAGCATTTCAGGTATACAACGTTCTCGCGGCTGTCACGAGCGCGCTGGCGCTTTCATTGCCGCTGGAGAGTATCCGTGAGGCGCTGGCGAGCGCGCCACAGGTGCCAGGGCGCTTCGAGATTGTGCCAAACCGTCTGGGTTTTACCGTCATCGTGGATTACGCGCACACGCCGGACGGGCTCGAAAACCTGCTTCGCTCTGCAAGGGCATTACAGCCCCGACGTCTAATTATCGTATTCGGATGCGGTGGCAACCGCGACCGCACTAAACGTCCCAGGATGGGGGCGATTGCTTCGGAACTGGCAGACCTCTGCGTTGTCACATCCGACAACCCGCGTCACGAACCTCCCGATGCGATTATCGAGGAGATCTTGCAGGGAATCAGCCGACGGGACGCGGTGCTGGTGGAGGCGGACCGACGCAGAGCCATCGAGCTGGCGATCCGCCACGCGGAGCTGGGCGACATGGTGGTGATTGCGGGCAAAGGACATGAAACGGTGCAGATTGTCGGCGATGAGCGCATTCCGTTCGACGACCTTATGGTCGCTCGTGAGATACTGGAAGGTGCAGTGTCATGATCGCTGTAACGCTTGACGATGTGGCAAAGGCGGTAGGGGGCGTGCTTCGCGGAGAGAGAACGCGCCCGGTGACCGGTATCGCCATCGACAGCCGAACGATTCAGCCGGGGCAGGTCTTCTTTGCCATTCCCGGTGAGCGTACGGACGGGCACTGCTACGTGCGCATGTGTGCTGAACGCGGCGCCGCGGGGGCGGTGGTGTCGCGTGTGGTGGACGCTCCGGAAGACTTCCCGCTCGTTTACGTGGCGGATACAGTGTGGGCGCTGGGTTGTTTTGCGCGATGGTACCGTGGCATGTTCGATATTCCTGTCGTAGGCATCACAGGAAGCGCAGGCAAGACCACTACCAAAGAGATGACCGCTACAGCTCTGAAGTCGCACCATTGTGTATTGAAATCGCCACAAAACCTGAACACAGAAATTGGCTTGCCTCTTGCCGTTGCACAGCTGGAGCCACAGCACACCGTCGCAGTGCTGGAGATGGCGATGCGCGGCAGGGGGCAGATTGACTGGCTGGCAACCATCGCCCGTCCAACCATCGCGGTTATTACCAACATCGGGTGGGCGCATCTGGGGCTTCTGGGCTCGCGCGACAACATCGCGCTGGCGAAGTCGGAGATATTGCACCGGCTACCGCCCGACGGTGTGGCGATACTGAACGCGGACGACGACTATTATGAGTTCTGTCGGAGACAGTCGCCCTGCCGGGTTGTCTCCTTTGGATGCCATCGGTCGGCAACCGTCCGTGCCCTGAAGGTGCGTTTGAACGAAGACGGCACCGCGCAGTGCGTGGTGCGTTACGGACGGGAGAGGGCGCCGTTGCGCGTACCGGTTCCCGGCTTGCATCATCTCAGTAACGCGCTGGCGGCTCTGGCTGTAGCCGTAGTGCTGGGGGTGCCTTTAGCGGAAGCCGCAGAGAGCCTTCAGCAGATGGAAGCGGTGGATAAACGCATGGTTGTGTATCGCACGCCGAAGCAGGTGACCGTGCTGGACGATAGCTACAACGCCAATCCCGCTTCGGTAAGGGCGGCACTGCACACGCTGGAGCAACTGGCAAACGGGAGCAGGCGGGTAGTCGTGCTGGGGGATATGCTGGAGCTGGGCGAGCAGGCTCCACAGCTTCACCGCGAGGTGGGCAGGGAGATAGCGCGTACCGGCGCGCAGATGCTGATTGCGGTGGGCGATATGGCGCACGAGGTCACGCAAGGCGCCAGCGAGGAAGGCAACCCGCCGGTGTGCCTGGTGTATCCGAACAGTCACGCCGCAGCGGAAGAGGTGCATCGCTGGCTGAAACCGGGCGACGTGGTGCTGGTGAAAGGCTCGCGCGGCTTGCAGATGGAAGTGGTCGTCAAAGCCATCTTCGAGGACTGTTGAGATGCTCTGGTTCTGGATTGCCTTTGTGCTTGCGCTGGCAGTGGTGCTGGTGATGGGGGAGCCTGCGTTACGGATGCTGGTGGCTGTGAAGGCAGGGCAGGTGATTCGGGAAGACGCTCCCCAGCGGCATCAGAGCAAAGCGGGCACTCCCACGATGGGCGGCGTGCTGATCGTAACCGGACTGGTTGTCGGGCTGTTGCTGTCTCTCGCTTTTCAGACGACTTTTTCGGCGCTGGCATTGCCCAGGGCGTGGGACCCCGCCATCTTCTGCACCACAGTGCTGGCGTTTACCGGTATCGGACTGCTGGACGACTACCTGATCATCCGGCGCGGTAAGAATCTCGGGCTGAAGGCGCGCCAGAAGCTGCTCATGCAGTTTCTGGTATCTGCTGTCTTTGCAGTGTATCTGTATCTCAATGCGCGCCCGGGCGAGACGACGGTGCTTCGGCTGGGAGAGAGCCGTTACGACCTGCGCGAGTGGTACTACCCGCTGATGGTCGTGTTCATCGTAGGGCTATCCAACGCCGTGAACCTTTCGGACGGGCTGGATGGGCTGGCAGCAGGGCTGTCGTTGATTGCGGCTTCTGCGCTGGGTAGCATCGCCGGGAGGGCAGACACCTCGTGGGTGCTTTCAGGCGCGGGGGCGCTGGGAGGAGCCTGCGCGGGCTTCCTGAACTACAACCGTTACCCCGCAAGGGTATTTATGGGCGATACCGGTTCACTGGCGCTTGGGGCGTCGCTGGCGCTGATTGCCATCTTCGCGAAGCTGGAAGTCGTCGCGATGCTTGTCTTTCTGGTGTTCTGGGTGGAGATGCTGTCGGTGGTGCTTCAGGTAGTGTCCTTTCAAACGACCGGTAGACGAATCTTTCGGATGTCGCCCTTGCATCATCACTTTGAACTGCTGGGTATGCACGAGACGCGCGTAGTGATGATGTTCTGGATTGCGGGACTAGTATGTGGGGCGATCGGATTCGCTGTCGCGTGGATGGTGGCATGAGCGAGCAACAGTGGCAGGGCAAACGGATACTGGTGGTGGGTATCGGGCGAAGCGGATTTGACGCCGCCCGTGTCCTGCATGAGCGTGGGGCAGAGGTCGTCGCCTGCGATGCGGGCGCGCCGCCGCTGGCAGAAGCACTTGGCGCAATGGGTGTGCAGGTGCTGACCCACTGGCAGGCGGCGTTGCCTGAAGGCTCCTTCGACCTGGTAGTGACCAGCCCGGGAATCCCGGCGGAAAACCCCTTACTGCAGGGGGCGCTGGAACGAGGAATACCCGTCTGGTCAGAAGTGGAGCTTGCCTTCCGCCTCAGCAGGGCGCCGATCATCGGAGTGACGGGCACGAACGGCAAAAGCACCACCGCGGCGCTCATCGCCCATATTCTGATGAGAGCAGGCTATCGTGCGGTGTTGTGTGGCAACATCGCGGCAGATGGACTGGAGCGAACACTGACCACGGCGGCAAGCGAATCCAGTCCGGACAACATACTGGTCGCCGAGGTCAGCAGCTTTCAGCTGGAATGGGTGCACGAGTTTCGTCCTCGTGTGGGGGTATGGACGACGCTCTCCGCCGACCATCTGAACCGGCACGGCTCGATGGAGGAATACGGTCGCACCAAAGCCCGGCTGTTGCGTTGCCAGACCGAGCAAGACCTGGCTGTTCTACCGGCAGACGATGCCCTGGTGCTCAGTTTTGTAGTAACACAGGCGCAAAAGATATACTTTTCTCATGATAACGCGGACAGGTTGCCGTGCGTGGTTGCCGGTGCCGATGGGGTATACTGGAATGACAACGGGGAGAATCGCCGTCTGGCGTCGATCGATGGCTACCGCCTGTTGGGCATGCATAACCGTCGTAATCTGGCGGCTGCGATTGCGGGCTGTTCTCTCTGGGAGGTTCATCGGGAGGTGCTGGAGGAGGCTATCCGCACTTTTGAGCCCCTGCCGCATCGTATGGAGTGGGTGGCGGAGATTCAGGGTGTGCACTATGTGAATAACTCTATGTGCACAAACCTGCACGCATTAGAGGAAAGCATTCGGGCGGTTCCGGTTTCGGTGGTGCTGATTATGGGTGGGGTGGACAAAAGCCAGAGCCCCTTCGGGGAGCTGGTGCCCCTGCTACAGGAAAAGGCGCGGGCGGTGGTGTTGATCGGTGCAGACGCAGACCGCATCGAAACGCAGCTATACGAAGCAGGCTGGGACCAGACTATTCGCGCGGGCGATCTCGACGAAGCGGTTAGGTTGGCTCGCGAACATGCTCAGCCGGGAGATTGGGTAATGCTGTCGCCCGGATGTGCCTCCTTCGATATGTTTACAGATTTTCAGGAACGTGGGCGTGTCTTCCGTGAGATCGTGTTTCGCATGGGAGGGCTAGGGTGAACGAGTCGAGGAAGCCAAGGGACGACATCCTGCTGGCGTGGCTGGTTGCTGTGCTGGTGTTTACTGGTCTGGTTGCGGTCTACGACACGAGCCTTCCGAAGGGTGCCGTTTCCGAGTTCGTGATGCAGAGTGCGTGGACAGTGATTGGTTTGATGGCGTATCTTGTGGGTAGAGCTGTGCCGTCTCGCTGGTTGTCCACAGCGTCGTATGGGCTGTTTATCCTGTCGCTGGTGCTGATGTGTCTGACCATCTCTCCGAGGTTCGGCAGGGAGATAAACGGGGCAGACCGGTGGCTGTTTCTCTTCCAAATCGGATCGAAGTCCATCATGATTCAGCCTGCCGAGATCGCCAAGATTATGCTGATTCTCTGTCTGGCGCGACTGCTCAGCGCTCCTGACCTGAACGGCGTCTGCCAGCAGATGCGGCGCAAAAAGTATCCTGTGCTGGCTCTTCTTGCCATCTTCGCGCCCGCGGTGATCGCTGCGCAACTGCAAAGAGACCTGGGTACGGCGATGATTTTCCTCGGCGTGGGCGTAGGGATGCTGTTCGCCGGCGGGTTGCCGTTGCGGCGGGTGATGACGGTAGTGCTGATAGTGGCGGTAGCGGGTGTCGTCTTCGTGGTGAAAGAGCCGTACCGGGTTCAGCGAGTGATGGCTTTCCGCAACCCGTTTGCGACCATCGACTCGACCGGTTATCAACTGTCTCACTCTCTGATGGGCATAGGCACAGGCGGCATCTGGGGTGTTGGCCTGGGACTGGGACGCGCGAAGGAGTACCTGCCCGCTGCGGATACGGACTTTGTTTTCACGACGGTTGCTGAGGAGACGGGCACGGTCGGCAGTCTTGTCGTTATCGGGTTGATGGCGCTCGTTACCTGGCGCATCTTCGTGGTGGCGCAACGTGCCCAGTCCATGTTCCTCATACTGGTTGCCAGCGGCGTCGGGATGTTGATAGCACTGCAGAGTCTGCTGAACCTGTATGTGGTAACAGGCATGGTTCCGACCACCGGCGTGCCTTTGCCGTTCATCAGTCAGGGCGGTTCATCGCTCGTGACGATGCTGTTTGGAGTGGGGATGGTGCAGAGAGTGGCTATACAGCCGATGCTGGAGCGCAAAGGGGAATCTCATGCGCGTACTTCTGGTGGGCGGGGGAACGGGCGGACATCTGTTCCCCGCCGTGAGCATCGCCGAAGCGTTGCGTGACGCAGGGATTGCGGACATCGCCTTCGCGGGCCGGAAAGATGGGTTAGAAGGCAGGGTCATCCCATCGCTGGGCTGGAGGTTTTATGGTATTCAGGCCTTGCCGCTCAGGCGGTCTCTGGCTCCGGCGGCGATAGGAGCACTGGTTCGCACCGTCGCGATGGCGCGTCTGATTTTGCGCGAGTTCGCGCCGGATGTGGTGGTGGCAACCGGGGGATATGTGGCGGCTGGTGTCGTGCTGGCGAACGCGATGCGTCGCGGGAAGACGGTCTTACACGAGCAGAACGCGATACCGGGGCGCACAAACCGCTGGCTGGCACGATGGGCAAGGCGGGTGTGCATCACCTTTGCGGGCACGGCGCGGTACTTCACGACACGACGGGTGGTTCACACTGGCTTGCCGGTGCGCAAGGAACTGCTGGAGGCGCGACTGGATCGTGACACGGCTTGCGAGATGCTGGGACTGAACCGCTGCGGGCGCGTGCTGATGGTGATCGGCGGCAGTCAGGGAGCACGCACGCTGAATCAGTGGATACTGGAACTTCTGCCCCGTCTGCAGGAGGTGGGGATGCAGGTGATTCATCAGGTGGGCGAGCGCAATGTGACAGAGTTCGAAAACCTGCCGAGCGCGGAGGGCTACCGGTGGTTCGGCTTCATGGATGCGTCCACGCTGGGGAAGGCGCTATCGGCGGCGGACCTGGTGTTGTCGCGGGCGGGTGCATCCACGCTGACCGAGATTGCGTTGTTCGGCAGAGCGGCGGTGCTGGTGCCGTACCCGTATGCCTATGCCGACCACCAGTGGTACAACGCACAGGATCTGGCACAACTCGGCGGGGCGGAGGTATTGCGTGAGGGCGACCTGAACGCACCCAGGCTGTTTGAGGTGCTTACCAGCCTGCTGGACAGCGAGGAGAGATTACGGGCAATGGGCGAAGCGAACCGACGATGGGCTCGCGAGGACGCGGCGGAACGTGTTGTCGAGCAGATTCTGGAGGTGGCGAAGGAGCCATGACCGGATACCGCGTGCACTTTGCCGGCATCGGCGGAATCGGCATGAGCGCGATCGCTCAGGTACTGCACCGACGCGGGTGGCAGGTGACCGGCTGCGACGTGAAGGCGAGCGCGATGACCGAGAAGCTCCAGCAAGCGGGTATTCCGGTCGCGATTGGACACGACCCCGCGCACGTGCGCGCCTGCGATGTGTTCGTGTATACGGCAGCGGTGCATGAAGATAACCCGGAGCTGGTGGAGGCACGGCGCCTCGGTGTCCGCGTGTTGCGCCGGTCGCAGGCACTGGGGATGCTGTTGGAAGGTCATACTGGCATCGCCGTCACTGGCACGCACGGCAAGACAACCACCACGGCAATGGTGGCGGCGGTGCTGGAAAGCGCCGGGGCAGACCCGCAGGTGCTGATCGGTGGAGAGGTGCGCCGGTACGGAGGCAATGTGCGACTGGGAGCAGGCGAATATGTTGTCGTGGAAGCGTGCGAGGCTTACGACTCTTTTCTCGACCTTTGTCCGACGGTCGCGGTGATTACGAATGTGGAGGCTGAGCACCTGGACTACTATCATACCGAAGAGCGCATGATGCAGAGCTACCGGCAGTTTGTCTCGCAGGTGGAACCGTCGGGGCTGGTGGTCACCTGGAGCGACGACCCCCGAAGCCTCGCGGTATGCGAATCGTCGCGGGCGCGGGTGGTGACTTTCGGCATGACGGACGAGGCACAGTATCGCGCGGTACCTGGCGAAAGTGACGGCGAGTTCCTTCTGGAGGTGTTCGGACGTCGGGCAGGACAGATTCATCTGCAGGTTCCGGGCGGGCACAACATCCTCAACGCCACCGCCGCCGCGGCAACCGCGCTGGAGCTGGGCTTCTCGTTCGACGCGGTGCGCGAAGGACTGGAAGGCTTTCAGGGCGTTCAGCGGCGACTGGAGTTCATCGGGAGGGCAGGGGGCATCGAAATCTACGATGACTACGGTCATCATCCGACGGAGATTGAGGCAACCCTGCGCACGATTCGCCCCCGCGTGGGGAAGCGGCTGGTGGTAGCCTTCCAGCCGCACCTGTATAGCCGAACGCGAGATTTCCTGCATCGCTTCGCAGAGGTTCTGGCAGAGGGGAGCGACGCGCTGGTTCTGGTGGAAATCTATCCTGCGAGAGAGGAACCCATACCGGGTATCAGTTCTGCGCGTCTGGGCGAAGAGGTGAGCCGCATCAAGCCCGATATGCCTGTTGCGCTCGCAGACACACCAGAGCAGGCGGTGGATGTGCTGTTGGGCATAGTTAGCGAGGGCGATACCGTGCTGACGCTGGGAGCGGGCGAGCTGGACTATACCGCAAAATGGTTGTTGCAGAAGCTGGGAGGTTGTGAAGGTGCGTGAGAAAGTTCTGGTGCTGATGGGGGGCGATTCATCCGAACGGCAGGTATCGCTGTCATCAGGGAAGCGTGTGGCGGAGGGCTTGCAGGCGGCTGGTTACGAGGTGGTCGCGCTGGATGTGGTGTTCAACCCGGATACCGCCCGTCAGCGCGGGCTGGATGCTACCCCCTCACGCGCGGTGGGGCTTGCCGACTTTGTGCGGCGGCTCCATGAACATCAGCCGGATGTGGTGTTCATTATTCTGCATGGCGCGCCCGGAGAAGATGGTCGCGTGCAGGCGGTGCTGGATTTGATGGGCATACCCTATACCGGTTCCGGGGTTCTGGCAAGTGCGCTCGCGCTGGATAAGGTGATGACCAAACGGGTGGTGCGGTCGGCTGGGGTCCCTGTGGCGCCGGACGTGGTGGTATATGCGTGGGAACCGCGTGAAGAAGCCATGTGCAGAATCCGGCGGGAGCTGGGATACCCGGCCATTGTCAAGCCAAACACCCAGGGATCGACCATCGGTGTCCGGCGGGTGTATGAAGAAGCGCACCTGCATTCCGCACTGGAAGAAGCCTTTCGGTACGACGAATGTGTGCTGGTGGAGCCTTTGATTTCGGGAGTGGAGCTTACCGTGCCCGTTGTCGGCAACCGGAACGCGGTGGCGTTACCGATGATTGAGATCGTGCCGTCGGGTGGGTTCTACGACTATGAGGCAAAGTATACGCCCGGAGCAACCGACGAGATTATTCCTGCTCGTGTGCCGGATACGGTGCACGAAGCGTGCGCCCGATATGCGCTCTCAGCTCATCACGCGCTGGGCTGTCGGGGGATGTCGCGAGCCGATTTCATGTGGGATGGCGAACAGGTTTTCCTGCTGGAGGTGAATACCATACCCGGCATGACCCCGACGAGTCTTCTGCCTCGCTCAGCGGAGGCATACGGGTGGAGCTTCGAGTGCCTGGTGGATCGCATCGTGAGGCTTGCGCTGGGGGAGGAACTGCCGTGAGCACGCGCACTAGTGAACGCCGTCTACCCGAACGCCGTCCGCGACGCAATCCGTGGCGGTCTTTGCGCTCGTTGCTTCTGCTGGTGTTGCTGGTGGAGGTGGTTCTGGCGCTACGGTTCAGTCCGGCGTTCGCCATTCGTGAGGTGCGAGTAGAAGGTATCCATCTGACCAGCCCGGCGCAGGTGGTGCAGGCGGCGCGCATTGCGGACGGTAGCAACTGGGTGATACTGCACCGGTCCGAGATTGCCCGCAGGCTGGAGCGTCTTCCTACGGTAGAGGAGGCAGTGGTGTCGTACGGGATGATAGGGCGTGTGACGGTGAAAGTGTTTGAACGCCAGCCTGTGGCGGTGCTCTGTACTCCGGCTGGCGTCTACTGGGTGGATGCTCGGGGAATACCGTTCTGGCAACCGAAGGATACCGGCGCTCTGCCCCGCATTCGGGTGCAGACATCTCTCCCAGTGGGCATGGGTCGTGTGGTGCGTGACGAGGGCGTGCAAAGCGCGCTCGAGATCCTGTGTCGGTATCTGCCCGAATATCCGCTGCCGATCGCTGAAATCACGGTTGACCCCGACGGCAATCTATGTTTAAATATGAAGGGGAGATTTCCGCAAGTACGGATCGGTGACGGCACCGCGCTATCCGAGAAAATCATGCGCATTGCCCAGCTGTGGAGTCAGCCGCAGCTCGTTCAGCACGCGGAATATTTCGACGTGAGTTGCATCGACAAACCGGTCTGGAAGCCACGTGGCTCGGCGAAGGAGGCGCACTGAATGAACCTGAACGTGTTTCTCTCCAGCATTCGCAACAATTCCTGGGTAATGCCGGTGACGGTGATGGCGCTTGTACTGGGTGCTTTGCTGGCAGTGTCGCTGAAGACCCAGCAGAGCATCCGCTCGACGTCGTTACCGTCGAACCGGTTCTCGGGGCTGGCAGCGGCGTACCGCGACCAGCAGGAACAGCTCAAGATGGCGAACGAGGAGATACGCAAACTGCGCGACCGCACTACCGAGTACGAGAACGAAATGGCAAGTGCGTCAGAGAAGGCGCGACTGCTTAACGGGTCATTGCAGGAGGCGAAGTTTCTGGCGGGGTTGACTGAGGTGCGTGGACCGGGCGTAGAGGTCATTCTGCAGGACAGCAAGAAGCGTCCTCCAGCGAACTCGCCCATCGATATCGAGAACTACATCATTCATGATTCCGACCTGCAGAGAGTGGTCAACGAGTTGCACGCGGCGGGGGCTGAGGCGGTTGCTATCAATGGGCAGCGGATCATTGCTAATACTGCCATCCGCTGTGTGGGACCGACGGTGCAGGTGAACGGTATCGCGCTGTCGTCGCCGTACGTGATCCGTGCGATAGGCGATCCGGACACGCTGGTCAGTGCGCTGAATCTGCCACAGGGTGTGCTGTCGGACATTCAGGCGATTGACCCGAACATGGTAAAGGTCGTCAAGAAAAACGATATAGTCATACCGGCGTATACGGGCAGTCTGGTCTTTCGCTACGCGAAGCCGGTGACGTCGGCGTCGGGCGGGTCATCTGAGGAAGAGGGGAACAGCTCCAGATGAACTGGCTACCTGTGGTTGCGGTGCTGATAGGGTTTCTGGTGTTTTACTTCGTACCGCTGGAGCTGCCGAGCGATTACGCGCCGTACCTCAGCCTGGCGACATTGTCGGGACTGGACTCGATTCTGGGCGGAATCCGTGCAGGTATTGAGGGCAAGTTTCACGTAGATGTATTCATATCAGGTTTCATCTTCAACACACTGCTGGCAGCCCTGCTGGCATATCTGGGGGACCAGATCGGGGTGGACCTTTTTCTGGCGGCAGTGGTCACTCTAGGAGGGCGGATGTTCCTGAACCTGTCGTTGATCCGCCGCTATTATCTAACACAATGGAATCTGTCCCGGCAGAGGGACGCGGATAGAACCTGAAACGGGAGTTTACGAGGATGATTGCCGGACTGGATATCGGCACGACGAAGATTGCGGCTCTGATCGCCGATGTCGGCGATGATATGCGGGTGAACATCATCGGGGTTGGGCTGGCACCTTCGAAAGGGTTGCGAAAAGGAGCGGTCGTGGATATCGAGCAGGCGACCGAGTCCATCGTGCGAGCCGTCGAGCAGGCAGAACACATGGCTGGACGGCGCATCAAGTCGGTGTACGTGGGCGTCACGGGCGAACATATCTGCTCGTTGAACTCCAAGGGTATGATCGCCGTCACATCGCCCACGCGCGAGATTTCTCGGGAAGATGTGGAGCGCGTGATGGAAAGCTCCCGCACGGTGGTGTTGACACCTGACCGCGAAATCATTCATGCTATCCCAAGGGGCTTCTTGGTGGATGGGCAGAACGGTATCCGCCATCCGGAAGGAATGAGCGGTACCCGTCTGGAAGTAGAGACGCATATCATCCACGGCAGCAGTACGTTTCTGCAAAACATCACGAAGTGCGTTCAGCGTGCGCAACTGCAGGTCAACGAGCTGGTGGTAGAACCGCTGGCGACGGCAGAGGCGGTGCTGACGGAGGCGGAGCGCAATCTGGGTGTTGCTCTGGCGGACATCGGCGGCGGCACCACCGACGTAGCGGTCTTCACCGACGGTGAGATATACTATACGGGAGTTATCCCGATCGGCGGCAATCATGTGACCAACGACATTTCGATGGGACTGCGCACGCCGCCCGAAGAGAGTGAGCGCATCAAACTGCAGCATGGCTGTGCGTTGAGGGAGCTGGTTGGCGAGAACGAGGTCGTGCCTCATCGCCCGATGGGCATGACAGAGGAGCGAAAGGTACCTGCCCGTGTGCTGGCGGAGATCGTGGAGCCGCGGATGCGCGAGCTGTTTGAGCTCATTTACGAGGAGATCAAGAAGTCGGGAACGGCGGGTATGCTGCCGGGCGGGCTGGTGCTGAGCGGAGGCGGCAGTCTGATGCGCGGGGTGGCGGAACTGGCGAGAGAAGTGACCGACATGCCGGTTCGGGTAGGCACTCCGACCAACATCGGTGGGCTGGTGGATCGGGTAAACAGCCCGGTCTTCGCGACGGGCGTGGGGCTTCTGGTGTACGGGATGAAACATTCCTATGTGATGGGCGACGATCGTCACCATCCATTCTGGCGCAGGATCGTGGAACGGCTACAGCGGTGGCTGTCACGTTACGCAAAGTAATCTTCAAATTTCACATAGGGGGCTAACACCAATGGCTGGCGTACGACAGTATGCTCAAATCAAAGTCATCGGCATCGGTGGGGGCGGCACCAACGCCGTGAACCGCATGATCGAGGCGGGACTCGTTGGTGTGGATTTCTGCGCGATGAACACCGATGCGCAGGTGCTGGAGATTTCGGCAGCGGAGAAGAAGGTTCAGCTCGGCGAGAACCTGACGCGAGGACTGGGGGCAGGGGGCAACCCGCAGATCGGGCGCAGTGCCGCGGAAGAGAGCAAGAACGAAATCATGAAGGCGCTGGAAGGGGCGGACATGGTGTTCATCACCGCAGGGATGGGCGGTGGCACGGGCACCGGGGCGGCGCCTGTGGTGGCGCAGCTGGCGAAGGAGATGGGTGCTCTCACCGTAGCGGTAGTCACCAAGCCCTTCAACTTCGAGGGTCCTCGCCGGATGCAGATCGCGGAGGAGGGCATCGCCAACCTGCGCGAGCATGTGGATACCCTTATCGTCATTCCCAACGAGCGCTTGCTGAATGTGGTGGAAAAACGCACTACTCTGGTGGAAGCCTTCCGCGCCGCGGACGACATTCTGCGTCAGGGCGTGCAGGGCATTTCCGACATTATTACCATACCGGGCTTGATCAACGTGGACTTCGCCGACGTCAAGACCACCATGTCCAACGCCGGACCTGCGCTGATGGGTATCGGACACGGTAGTGGCGAGCACCGCGCACGCGAGGCAGCAGAAGGTGCGACCAACAGTCCCCTGCTGGAGACCTCTATCGATGGCGCGCAGAGAGTGCTCATCAATATCACCAGCGGCCCGGACATGACTTTGCAAGAGCTGAGCGAAGCCGCGGCGGTCATCCAGAGCCTGTGTGATCTCGAGACGGCGCATATCATCTACGGGCATGTGGTGGACCCGAAGATGGAAGGCGAGGTCAAAATCACCGTGCTGGCGGCGGGACTGCCGGCGTCATCGCAGGGCAGTCTTGCCGAACGTCTGGCACAGCGTGCCGAGCCCGTACGCCGGGTGGAGCCTATCGGCGAGCGACTGCCAGGTGCACCCGCTCGACCAGCGGAGCGTACCCCAGTGTCGCCCGCTCCGGAACGTCAGCCTCAGCAGGCGCCCGTCGACAACACCGACTACGACATTCCGACCTTCCTGCGCCGGCGCAACTGACGACTGCAGGAGGAAGTTACTCGAAATCAGGGCGAGGGATTTCCCTCGCCCTTGATCTTACACGCCCGCGATGATGTGGTCGATGCGCTGTGCCACGTCGCGCAGGTAGCCAGCGTCACCTCCACCCAGCTCCGCGGTGAGGAAGCCTTTGTAGCCCACTTCGTCCAGCGCCCTGCGCACCTCGCGCCAGTTCACGTCGCCCTCCAGCAGGTTCACAAACTGGCGGGTATTGCGCTTGAAGTCCTTCAGATGAATCCGGTGGATGCGCTTGCCCAGCGTGCGTATCCAGTCTTCCGACCAGCCAAACGCCAGCACGTTGCCTACGTCGAAGTACGCCTTGACGAAGGGACTGCGCAGCTCGTCGATGTACCTTGCGAACTCCAGCGGGCTGAGCAGGAAGTTGTTCCAGACATTCTCCACAGCGATGGCCACCTTCAACTTCTCTGCCAGAGGTATCAGCTTGCGTATGGCCTGTTGTGAGCGCGTGTACGCGTCCGCGTAGCGGGTGCTCTCGTTGACGATGGCGGGAACCAGCAGAACCGTGTCGGCCCCCAGTTCTTTAGCGCACTGAAGCGCCGCCTGCACATCGGCAATACCCTTTTCCACCACGCGCGGGTCGCCGCTGGACAGAGGTGCGTGCCAGCCGCCGTAGATGATGGAGTGTATGGGCACTCCGCTCGCCTCGGAGGCGGCGCGCAGTTTCTTTATCTCGTCGGGGTCGCTGGTGGGGGGCGCCTCGATGCCGTCGAAGCCCACCTCCGCCGCCAGCTTGAACCGTTCTACGTAGCTCAGGTTGCCCGGAAGCATGGAAAACACCAGTGCCTTCTTCAGCGTCGCCTGCATTGCGGGTCTCCTCCTTGTGAAAGCTCCGGGTAGCCTTTCCATACATTCCGGTCTGAATCCTGCCCTGTGGCGGCAGGAGTGCCTTGCGTGGGAGAGAATGAGTGAGTAAGCAGAGAGACGCATTGAGAGGTAGAACCATGCCGCACGTGCTGTCGCTGGGCGAGCTGCTGGTGGAGATCATGCGTCCAGGGGTGGACCAGCCTCTGGACAGGCAGGGCACGTTTCTCGGTCCATTTCCAAGCGGTGCTCCTGCGATATTCATCGACGCGGTGGCCCGGCTGGGGGTATCGTGCGGCTTCATCGGCGTGGTGGGCGACGACCCCTTCGGGCGGTGTGTGCTGAACCGTCTGGCGCGGGATGGTGTGGATGTTCGTTCGGTTCGCGTGGTGTCGCACCGCACCACCGGCATTGCGTTCGTGGCGTACCGATCGGATGGGTCACGTCAGTTTTTGTTCCATCTCCCACAATCGGCAGCGGCGTTGCTGTCGCCGGAGGATGTGCGCGAGGAGTATCTGGCAGAGGTGCGCGCTCTGCATATCACTGGCTCCGCGCTGGCGGTCAGTGAAAGCTGTCGCGAGGCATGTTATCGCGCGGTGCGGCTCTGCAAGAGGCATGGAGGCATGGTGAGCTTCGACCCCAACGTGCGCCCCGAACTGCTGGGCATCGACGCGGTGCGAGACCTGTGTGAGCCGGTACTGGCATCCTGCGATGTATTACTACCGAGCGGCTCGGAAGCCACCATGCTGACCGGCGATACCGACGAACTGGTCGCGTGTCGCAATCTGGTGAACCGGGGCATCCCGATTGTGGTGTTGAAGCGAGGCGCAAGGGGCTGTGTGGTTTTCACCGACAACGGTGGAGCGCTTGAGATACCCGCGTTTCCAGCCACTGAGATCGACCCGACGGGCGCGGGGGACGCCTTCGCGGGCGGGTTCATCGTGGCTCTGTTGCGCGGGATGTCCGCGCTGGAAGCGGCACGGTTCGCAAGCGCCATCGGCGCGCTGGCGGTGACAAAGCAGGGACCAATGGAAGGACTGCCCACCCTGGCGGAGGTGGAAGCATTTCTGGCGACACGGTGAGGAGGAGATGAAGGCATCTTTCCGGGAAGCGCTGGAGGAGCATCGCGTCAGCGGCTGGGCGATGCTGGCAACTAACTTCTACAACGCCGAGACCCTGCTGGCGGTGTTGCGTGCCGCACAGCGGATGGGTTCCGCGCTCATCTTGCAGACCTCGCCGTCCACCATTGCTTATCTGGGGCTGGAGACGACGGTAGCGATGGCTCGCGCGGCGACGACGGAGCTGGGCGTTCGAGCATGGCTGCATCTGGACCATGCGCGCGACCTGCGACTGATCGCTCGGTGCATCGAGGCGGGGTACGACTCGGTGATGATTGACGCCAGCGCGGAGCCTTTCGAGCAGAACGTGCGTGTAACGCAGGAAGTGGTGGCACTGGCGCATCCGCGGGGGGTGCTGGTGGAGGCGGAGCTGGGCTATATCCCCAAACTGGGCGAGCGCGAGGCGCAGGAGTTCGAAATGACGTCTCCAGAGCAGGCAGAGCAGTTTGTGCGCGAGACAGGCGTTGACTTGCTGGCGGTGGCCATCGGCAATGCACACGGTTTTTACAAGCGCCAACCGCGCCTGGATATGGACAGGCTTACGGCGATCCGTGATCGCGTGCGAGCGTTTTTGGTTCTGCATGGAGCCTCCGGTATTCCGGACGAGCAATGGCGCGAGGCGGTGCAACGAGGCGTTGTGAAGGTCAATTTCGCGACGGAGATTAAAGACACTTTTATGAGTCACCTGCGGCTGGCGATGAGCGGTGCAGAGAGCATCGATATCCGCGAGGTGTTCCCGCCGGCGATGGAGGCAGTGACCCGACTGGTGAAAGAAAAGCTGGCTCTGTGTCGGGGGCAGGAAAACGCGCTGTCTTCGCCTAAATGACCCACAGAGCCAATGAACACGAACGATCTTCCCCTGTTTCCGCGCACCTTTCTGGTGCTACGGCGCTCCGCGCTGGAACACAACGTCAGGTGGTTGCGTGCTCGCCTTCCTGCGGGTACGCGGTTGCTGGCGGTCGTGAAGGCAAATGCCTATGGGCATGGCGCGTCGCTGGTTGGACCCATGCTTGACCGCCTGCAGGTGGACGCTCTGGGAGTGGCTACCACCGCGGAAGCACTGGAATTGCGGGCGGCGGGTGTGACCAAGCCGATATACTTGCTCAGCCCGATACTGCCGGAAGAATCGCCCTGCGTGGTGGAGGCGAACGCCGTTTGCTTGCTGCAGGATATCGAGTTCGCACGGACGCTGTCGGAAGAGGCGGTGAGGCAGGGCGTGTGCGTGCGGGTGCATCTGAAAGTGGACGTGGGCTTGAGTCGCTTTGGAGTGCGCCCCGAATGCGCTGAACGGACGGCGTGCGAACTGGATGAGATGCCGGGTCTGGAGCTAACGGGAATCGCTACCCACTTTTCCTGTGCCGACTCCAATCCGGATTTGACCCGGCGACAGTGGCAGACCTTTGCCAGCACAGCCGAACGGGTGATGCAGAGGCTGGGGCGACCGCTCCTGCGACATGCGGCTGCCAGCGCAGGCGTGCTATCAGTGCCTGAAGCGTGCGCGGACATGGTGCGCTGCGGGTTGCTGGTGTACGGGATGGCGCCATCGGGGCGCGACCCGCAACCGCTGGGGCTACAGCCGGTGCTGTCTCTGCATACGCGCGTGGTGTCACTGAGGAGAATATCGCCCGGCGTTTCGGTGAGCTACGGCGCGACGTTCACCGCCCAGCGCGAGACCCTGGTGGCCACCGTGCCTGTCGGCTACGGCGACGGCTACGTGCGTGCCCTGAGCAACCGGGCACAGGTGCTCCTGCGCGGCAGGCGTGTGCCGGTGCTGGGGCGTGTATGTATGGACCAGATGATGATCGACGCCACCGATACCGGCGCGGAGATAGGCGACCTCGTGACGCTCATTGGCAGACAGGGCGACGAAGAGATTACGGTCAACGAGATCGCGGGCTGGATAGGGACAACCCCGCACGAGGTCACCACCCTGCTCAGCGCGCGCGTGCAAAGGATACCGGTGGATTAGCCGGGCGGGTCCACCCACTTGCCGTCCTGCTTCAGCAGGCGGATCAGCTCTTCCACGCCGCGCTCCTGCGGGATGTTATCTTTGACCAGCTCGCGTCCGCGGTAGAGCGCGATCTTTCCTGCCGCTCTGCCCACGTAGCCGTAATCGGCATCTGCCATCTCGCCCGGGCCGTTCACAATACAGCCCATCACAGCGATGTCCAGCCCTTTCAGGTGGCGGGTGGCGTTGCGCACTTCGTTCAGCACGGTGGGCAGATCGAATTTGGTGCGTCCGCACGATGGGCAGGCGATATACTCCACCTGCGTCTTGCGAAGCCCCAGCGATTGCAGGATGTCGTAGCAGACGGGAATCTCGTGGATGGGGTCTTCCGCCAGCGAGACGCGGATGGTATCCCCGATGCCCTCTGCCAGCAGGGTGGCGATGCCCGCCGTGCTCTTGATGCGGGCATACATGCCGTCGCCTGCCTCGGTCACGCCGAGGTGGATGGGATAGTCGCGTCCGGTTTCGTCCAGACGCTTTGCGAGCAGGCGGTTCGCGGCCAGCATGATGGGCACCCGGCTTGCCTTGAGCGAGATGACCAGATCGCGATAGCCATGCTTCTCGCAGATTTCGATGTATTCCATCGCGGACTGAACCATACCCTCGGGCGTGTCGCCGTATGTGACCAGCATCCGCTCGCTCAGGCTACCGTGGTTCACCCCGATTCGCATGGCGATACCGCGTTTCTTGCACGCCTCGATGACGGGCAACAGCGCCTCTTCAATCGCCTGGCGCTCCTGCTCGTGCTCTTCGGGGCTGTACTCTTCAGCTCGCTGGCGAGGCTTGCGCCACACGAACAGCCCCGGATTGATGCGCACCTTGTCGACGTATTGCGCGACCTCCACAGCGATGTCACTACCCTGATGGTGCACGTCGGCGACGAGGGGCACGCGGTAGCCTCTCTTCTCCAGAAGGTTGCGAATCTCGCCGATGCACTGCGCTTCGCGCAGGTTCGGGGCAGTCACCCGCACAATCTCCGCGCCCGCATCCCACAATTGCATTACCTGTTCAGCGGCATGTTGCACATCGCTGGTGGCTGCCGTAATCATCGACTGCACCACGACGGGGTTGCCTCCGCCGATGGTGATAGCGCCGACGCGCACTGCGCGGGTCTTCCGACGGGGGTATTCTATCTGCCACATCCTCGTTTAACCGTGTTCACGTTCAGGGTTCCAGATTATTGTAGCACGCAGGAGATACGAAAAACAACGGCGGGAGCGATCGCTCCCGCCGTCAGTTCGGGACACAGCAGGCTGTTAGAAGCGAGCACCCAGCGCCACGGCGAAGCCGTTGTGCTCGTTATCGGTGCCGGTCAGACCGATGTAGCGGGCGTCGATGAACAGCTTCACACCGCCCTCCTGACCGGTCGAGATGTCATAGCCCAGCCCGATGGTGTAGGCGAAGCCGGTCTTCGTGTCACCGCTCACCGGTCGCTTGGCGAAGCCCACACCGATGCCTGCGGTGTAGCTCAGACCGCTGCCGACCTTGCCCCAGTAGTTGACCAGGACGGGCACATGGTACACATCGCCGGAGCCGATGTAGTCCACGCTCACGCCCAGGTCAGCGGCATAGCCCTCGCTGATTGCCACGTCGCGCTGGATCACATAGTCCACACCGGCATTCAGCCACGTGTTAGCCTCGTCGCGGGAGATGGACTTGCTGGGGAAGAAGGCGCCAAGGCGCACGCGGAGGTTGTTGCCTGTCGTTTCCTCACCCCACTGCGCGAACGCCGGTACTGCCCAGACCGCCAGCACTACCGCGGCTGCGAGAACGAAACCGAGTCGTTTCATGCGAAGACACCTCCTCGTCATCTTTACAGGTTGTTTGTATTATAGCCTTTTCGCACGGGGCATGCAACATTCCTGCGTGCTCGGCTACCTAAAAGACGTTTCACCCGCTCCAGCAGTTTCGCTATTTTTTCTTCCGCCAGCTGTTCCGCTTCGCGCATGGCCTGTGCCGGAGATATTTCATTGGAGACAAGGGTTTCGCACGCGACGACTCCGAACCGCTTGAGCGCACCGGTGTCCCCGGCAAACTCCCCGCACACAATCGCCACCGGCACGCGCGCTCGTCGGCTCGCCCGTAACACGCGCTCGGTCAGTTTGCCGTGCAGGGTGGTCTCGTCCAGTCGTCCCTCGCCCGTCAGCACAAGAGCCGCCCCCTTCAGAGCGGACTCAAAGCCGGTCGCCTCCATCACGAACTGCGCACCCGACACCAGGCGAGCCTGCGGGAAGTGCGCCATCAGTCCAAAGGCGATGCCACCCGCCGCGCCAGCACCCGACACTTGCGATAGTTTGCGCCCGATCGCCCTGTGCACGGCGATCGCCCAGCGACGCATGGCGCGCTCCATTTCGGGGAGCATGTCGGGGGTGGCTCCCTTCTGTGGCGCGAAGACCATCGTCGCGCCGCGCCTGCCCAGCAGGGGATTACGCACGTCCGCCGCCAGAATTACCTCGAGGTCACCCGGAGGACAAGAGGCAGGTATCACCGTGCGCAATCGCCGAAGTCCAGCGTTGCCCGCGGCAATGGGCGCTCCATCTCGCTCCAGCAGTCGCCACCCCAGCGCAGAGAGCGCACCCGAGCCGCCGTCGTTGGTCGCACTACCCCCCAGACCGATAACGAGACGCCGGACGCCTCGCTGTCGAAGAAAGACAATCATCTCCCCGACGCCGAAGGTGGTAGTGCGCCGTGGGTCACGTTCTTCAGGGAGGAGTTGCGCCAGCCCGCAAATCTGTGCCATCTCGATAAAACCTGTCTCCCCGTCGGGGCTGATGCCGTACAGCGCCTCCTGCAGGCGACCTAGCGCGTCGTGCACTGTGCGACTCTCCGGGTAACAGACTCCGGCGCGAACAAGGCACTTCAGCATCCCGTCGCCGCCATCCGCCAGCGGCACCAGTACGGTTTCGGCATGGGGCAGTATCCGCCGAACACCGCGTTCCATCGCCTCCGCCGCCTGTATCGGGTCAAGACTGCCCTTGAAGGCGGTGGGGGCTATCACTATCTTACCGAGGGTTCGCATCGGTACAGCACCCAGCGCCCGCCTTCACGCTCCTTGACCAGCTGGCACGGGAGGTCTGCGGGAGGCGGGTTCCGTTTCTCAGCAAGGATATACGCTCGTTCTGGCGATTGCAATGCTCTGCGCAATTCTTCGGGCGTGCCGGGCTGGTCGATCTGCGCGGGGTGTCCCATCACGAAACGCAGGCTGGGTCTGCTCGGCTTGAAGGCGTAGATGAGCACCCGCTCGCCGCGCTCCAGCGCAGGAATCAACGATTGCCCCAGTCGGTGCAGGGGGGCGATGTCGTAGCTGTTCCAGCGCGGAAGCCCGTCATGCCCGACCAGAAAGGCGAAGAGCAGTCCGAACAGGATGGCGGCGCCAGCCACTCGCGGCGTGGACGACCATCGGACGAACATCACCAGCACGCTCAGCACGAATAGCCCGCTGAGCATTAGCGCAAAAGGCGCCATGTGGGCGAGAGCCTGCGCTATCTCGTCGGGTACTGCTTTGCCCATCAGCGTGGGAAATTCACTCTGCCGCCACTGCCAGCCCAAGGCTCCAGCCAGTGCGAAAACCGCGCCCATCAGCAAGCCCGTCAAGCCCATCAGCGCCGCCTCGCCCGGACGCAACCCGTTCTGCACCGTCCACAGCGACTGAAGCCTGACCGCCACCAGCAGACACAGCGCAGGCACGGCAGGAAGCACATAGCCCGGCAGTTTGGACTTGCTCAGCGAGAAGAAGACTACCACCACTGTTGCCCAGAACGCCCACATCGCCCACGCACAGCATAACTTGTCTCTATCGCACTTCCATCCGTTCAATGCCTGCCAGCCGACGATGGGCGCGAAGGCGCTCCAGGGATATAAGCCCACGAGCAAGAGGGGCACATAGAACCAGAACGGCGCCACATGTCCGAACTCCTGTCCCAGAAACCGGCGAACATGATGCCGGATGATATACTCCTGCACAAAAGCATCTCCCGCCGCCCGCCAGACTGCAAAGTGCCAGGGTAGCACGATGAGCAGAAAGAGCCCAATCGCAGGGAGCCATGGGATGCGCTTTAGTTCCGTCCAGTCGCGACGGAGCGATAGCCACAGTAAGAGCGCGGCGCCCGGCAGGAGAAGACCAATCAACCCTTTGGTCAGTGTGGCAAGCGCCGCGCCTGCTGACATAAGGAGATACCACCGGCGGTCGCGGGTGTAGCCCTCAATCCAGCCGATGACGGTCAGCGTGAACCATAGTGTCAGGAGGCTATCCATGATTGCCTGACGGGCAAGACCCATCGTCAGCGGGCAGAGGGGGTAGATGATGAGAGCCAGCCAGCCGATGCGCTCCAGTCCGCGCGACTGTGCCCACCGCCACAAAAGCCATGCAGTCACTGCCGCCGCGAGGGCAGACGGCAACCTCGCCGCGACGGGTGTGAAACCCAGCCACTTCATACTGAGAGCCTGCAACCAGTAGGTGAGGGGAGGCTTGTCGAAGAACACGCCCGTGCCCACGCGAGGCACTATCCAGTCACCCGATTCCACCATCTGACGGGATGCAGTGGCGTAAAGCCCCTCATCGAGGTCGAACAACCCTGCCGCCCCCAAGCCGAAGAAACAGCCCATCAGCACGGCAATCGCAGGCAAAGCCACAGGCAGGAGGCTAACGAGCGGTGAGTGTGTCGCATGCGTTTTCATCCCGCGATACATTCCGCGCTTTTATCGGAGGTTCCTGCATTGGAGACGGCTTCGTGTGATGGCTCGCAATGAGATGGTGTTGTGTGTCATTGTGCCACCCATTACTGTCATTCTGAGCGAAGCGAAGAATCTCAGAGATGCTTCGGCTGACGCCTCAGCATGACGTTGTTGCGGTCGCCATGACACTATTGCCGTCACCCTGAGCGAAGCGAAGGGTCTCCGAGATGCTTCGGCTAATGCCTCAGTATGGCAAAAGAATCGGAGGGCGAGGAACCCCTGCCGAGCCGACAGTGAAACCTAACCCCCTGCCCCCCTTCCCTGCGAGGGAATGGGGAGCAAACTCCTCTCCCCGCATCGGGGAGAGGTCGGGAGAGGGGTTTTCAACTAGCTCACCGGGAGGTTCGCCCTCCAGCGCTGTCGTTACAGCAGGCTTTTGACCGCCGCCAGCGCGGCGTCGTAGTTCGGATGGCTGGCGATTTCCGGCACGTATTCCACATAGCGAATCGTGCCGTCGCGGTCGATGACGAAAATCGCCCGACACTCGAGGCGCAGCTCCTTCACCAGCGTGCCGTACGCCTGCGCGAACGAGGCATCGCGGTGGTCAGACAGCACCTTCACGCGGTCGATGTTCTCGGCTCCACAGAAGCGTGCCTGCGCGAAGGGCAGGTCCATGCTCACCGTCAGAATGGCAACATCTTCCGGTAGCTTAGACGCCTCTTCATTGAACCGCTTCGTCTGCGCTGAGCAGATTCCCGTATCCAGCGACGGTACCACGCTGAGCAGAACCACTTTTCCCGCGTAGTCTTTCAGGGATACGGGCTGAAGCGACTGGTCGATGATGGCGAAATCCGGCGCCTTGTCGCCCGGCTTGAGCTCAGGTCCTACCAGAGTCAGCGGCTGTCCTTTGAAGGTCACCGCCCCATGACGTTCCACAGACATCGTTATCCGGCTCCTTTCTGCACGTGTTGGTGATTGACAACCCCAGTATACCGCCTGAGCAAATGCTTATTCAAGATAAACACATTCCTGCTCGCGACGGCAACGGCTGGCGGCTGGTGCCACCCGTTGCGCTTATCTGGGGTGGGCAGGAAACTCTGGCGGGGTCTGCCGGACAATACTGCCAAGCACCTCAACCGCCTTCTCCAGCTGTCGGTCCCTGCCTTCCGCGACGTCCTGCGGAAGGTCATCCACGATGTGGTCAGGCACGGCGCCGTTGCCTTCCATGTTCACCCCTTCATCGATCGTCCACCAGCCTCGTCCCGGCGTGGCAACCGAACTGCCGTCGATCAGCGTGCGTCTACCTGTGCTGATGACCCCACCCGCGGTTGGCACACCGATAACAGGTCCCCGCTGAAGGGTCTTGATGGCGTGCGTGAAGATTTCGGCGTTGCTGAAACTGCGCTCGTTGCACAGCACGGCAATCGGCTTCGTCCAGACATAGAGCGGGAGCCGATCCTGCGGGTAGCCGGGCTCGCCGCCTCGCGACATGGTGTAGGCGTGCCGTCTCGCCATCAGGATGGCGAGCAGGTAGTCCGTCGTCCACCCGCCCCCGTTGAAGCGCACGTCGATCACCAGCCCCTTCTTACCATACGCCACCGAGTGCAGGTTGCGGATGAACTCGTACACGTTCAGCTCGCCCATGCCCTGAATATGCACATAGCCCAGCTCGCCGCGCGATTTCTCCTCCACCCATCGCTGGTTTTGCTTCACCCAGTGCTCGTAGCGGGCGCGACGGAAGTCGGCGGGGGAGATGGGACGCAGAGTGACCGTGCGCTCTTTGCCGTCCGCCGCCCGTACCAGCAGGGTGGTCTTCTCGCCGACGGTGCCGTTCAACAGCTCCCACACGTTGGTGGACGCGGTGATGGGTCTGCCGTTGATGGCAAGCACACGCTCGCCGGGTTTCAGGTTCACGTCTACTCGTGCGGCAGGGGTATTCGGAATGACCGCTTCAACCAGCAGTCCGTCCCCTTCGCGGGTGTTCGCCCATACCACGCCCAGCATTCCCGTTTCCGTCGATTCGGGGTTTGGGGTCTGGCGCGGGGTATATCCCACGTGCGACGAATTGAGCTCGCCGAGCATCATGTAAACCACCGCGGTGAAGTCGCGGTCTTCGGTGACGTGTTCCAGATAGGGGCGATATTTGAGGCGCATGGCCGCCCAGTCCGTGCCGTGGAACCGTGCGTCGTAGAACACCTCGTTCAGCGTGCGCCATACCGCGTCGAGCAGATATTGCCGCTCCGCCGACAGATCCACCCGCATCTGTGCGCTGAACTCAGTCGCCTGCACTGAACCACCACCGGCGGCGATGCGCGAGATGCGTCCGCGACTGAGGAACGTCAGCTGGTTGCCGTCACTGCTCCACCGAATATCCGACGGCGACGTGCCGCCGGTGGTCAGGCGCTTCTCTTCCGTGCCGTCCCAGTTGATAACGTACAGGTCGCTCTGCCCCTGATAACCGCTTCGGAAGGCAATCTTCTTGCCATCGGGCGAAACGACCGCCTCCTGTACGCCGCCCACGTAGCGGGTCACCTGTCGGACGCGGTCGTGGATGTCCTCGAAGTCGATCTGCACCGGTTCTTTTTCTTTGGGTTTCTCTTCGGGCTTCTTGGGGGCGTCGTAGCGGGCGTCTTCCTCGTCCTTCCAGTCTGCGCGGGTCTTCTCGTCGTCCGCCTTGCGCAGGAAGAGGTAGCAGATGTTGAAGTTGCGCCCGTCACGCTGAGAGAGGAACACCAGTGCTCTGCCGTCGGCCGACCACGAGGGGTTCACGTCGTTGTTCGGATGCCGGCTGATGTTAACGCTCTTGCCGTCTTCCACCGCAATCACATAGATGTCGGTGTTGTATTCGTTGTCGTCCATCTCGTAAGCGATCCATCGGCTATCGGGCGACCAGACGAACTGTCCCAGGTTCCAGTGCTGGACGAGGGCGCGCTCTTTCTTCGTCTCCATATCCAGCACTATCAGGTTGCCGTTGCCACGACGGAAGGCGAGTTTCTTGCCATCGGGAGAGAAGACGGGTGAAGTGTCGGGCAGGGGAGAGTTCGTCAGCCGTTCGGTGCGCAATTTGCTCGAGCGGCGCAGGCGGGGTTCCTCGGGGTCGTCGGAGGTGACCAGATACAGACTCGTCGTTCCTCCACGCTCGGAAGCGAACACCAGCGACCTGCTGTCGGGCGACCAGGCGAGCCCGTATTCGGGTTCCACCGTCTCGGTGATACGACGGGCTTCGCCGCCGTCGGGGTAGCGGGTGACGAACACCTCTCCCCGCACGACGAACGCCACTTCCTTGCCGTTGGGGGCAATGGCGAATTCGCTCACATCGCCACGCACCTGTTGCCACATGCCCTGCGGTTTGCGCACGTCCGCCGCCGGAGCGGTCACCTGCAGGATGCGTATCTCGCCGGTAACGGGGTTGAGTGTGCAGATGTCCATGCCCTGCTCGTAGGCGATGAGGTCGGCGTTGCGGGCGATCTGCGGAAAGCGCACGCCATCGCCCCGGTAGCGGGTGAGTTGCTTCAGCGAGCGCGTCGCGATGTCCATCGCCCACAGGTTGAACGTGCCGTCGCGCTCGGACAGGAAGTAAAGCGTCTTGCCATCGCGAGACCACATCGGCTGGGTGTCGGGAACGTTATCGCTGGTCAGACGGGTGAAACGACGCTCCTTCAGGTGGTGTATCCAGAGGTCGCCAGAAGCGCTTCCCCGGTAACCCTTCCTCCACCACGAGCCATCTCTGCGCACGAACGCCACCGTGTTGCCATCAGGCGAAAGCGTCACGTAGATGCCCGGCACGTTGTGCAGACGGTAGGGCGTGCCACCATTCAACGGAGCCACGTAGGCGCAGGCTTCCGCGCCGTACGGCTCCCAATCGCGCGAGGATTCGATAATGACTGCCTTGCTGTCGGGTGTCCAGCCGAGCGCGCGGTCACGCCCCGTCCAGAAGGTGAGTCGCTGGATGGTGCCGTTGCGCAGGTTGAGCACGAACACGTCATCGTTGCCGTAGCGGTCGGAGGTGAAGGCGATGCGCGTGCCGTCAGGCGACCAGACCGGGGCGTAGTCGTATGCCACGTGCACGGTCAGACGTTTCGCCTCACCACCGTTGGCACCGACCAGCCACAGGTCGCCCTGCCACGAGAAGGCGATTTGCTTGCCATCGGGCGATGGGGCGGGATAGCGGGCGAAGCGGATGGGGGTCTGCGCGGTGGCAGAGAGGGCACAAGTGCTGACGAGTAGCCAGCTCACCAGAAGATACAACGATCGACGCTTCATCCGGGTATCTTATCTCCTCCTGTCGGCGGGTGGATACGTTCTGATAGCATATTTTCTCCCCAGTTGCTGTGAAACCTGCCAGGAATGCAGAAGCTCGCACCCCGGATGTTTGTATAGCATCGCCGTGCTAAGGCGTCATTTGAAACGTCATGTTGTTTTTGCCATGCTGGACAAGAAGCATCTCGTTTTCTTGCACGGTTGAGATTCTTCGCTCCGCTCAGAATGACAGGTTCATTGTCATGCTGAGGCGACAGCCGAAGCAGCTTGCGGTCGTTACACTGTTGAGCCTCTTCACTTCAGGGTGACCGATGAAAGGCTCTTCGTGTCATTGCGAGCCTGCCCTTAGGCAGGCGAAGCAATCCCCTGCCAGTAACGGTAGGCGAAGGCGATTGCTCCGTCGCTATCGCTCCTCGCAATGAGACGGGATTGCTTGCGTCGCTCTTGACTTCAGGCGGATGGTGCTGTATAACAGAGCGGTAAGGAGGTGGATTATGCAGTTATCGTTGAACGGTGAATGGAAGCTCTTCTATTTTGAGCCCGGTCAAGGTATCTCGAAGCAGGTGCATCTGCCCGAGTTCGCGGAGCGAGAAGCCATCGCGGTGCAGGTGCCCGGAGACGTTCATACCGCACTCATTCGCGCGGGCATTCTGCCCGACCCCTATTACGACGAACATCCCGAAGCGTGCGGCTGGGTCGAGGACTACGAGTGGTGGTATCGCACGCGGTTCATCGTGCCGCCAGACATGCAAGGCGAGCGATTTGACCTGGTGTTCGAAGGGCTGGACACTCTCGCCGACATCTACCTGAACGGCGAGAAGATAGGTTCTGCCCAGAATATGTTCACTCCCTACCGCTTCGACGTAACGAACCGACTGCGGCAGGGTGAGGAGAACCTTCTTGCCATCTGCTTCCACCCGGTGGTGCTGGAGGCAGAGAAGAAGGACGTCTCCCGCTACTGGGCGGCGTTCTACAAGCCGCGCGTGTGGGTGCGCAAAGCACAGATGAACTGGGGCTGGGACTGGGGACCGCGTTTCGTGACGGTCGGTGTGTGGCGCCCGGTACGTCTGGAGGCGTACCGCGTGGCTCGTATCGCCAGCCTCTTTGCATACACGGTACGTCTGGCAGAGAACGGTGCGGAGGTGCGACTGTCGGCGGAGGTGGAGCGGATTGGGGATGACAAGCGCCCGCTGGTGGTGAGCTTCGCCGTGCGCGACCATGGACAGGACTGGCGCGTGAGCGCGCCAGTTATTGAAGGCAGGGCAGAGACCACCCTGTGGATGGAATCACCGCAACTGTGGTGGACGCACGACCTGGGCACTCCGCACCTGTATCGGCTGGAGGCGGAACTGCTGGACGGCACGAAGGTGGTGCATACGGAGACGACCCGCTTCGGCGTGCGCACTATCGAGGTCGACCAGTCGCCCGGGCTGGAGCCGGACACCAGCAACTTCACCTTCGTGCTGAACGGCGTGAAGCTGTTCGCGAGGGGCGCGGATTGGATACCGGCGGATAACCTGATCGGTTCCATCCCTGCCGAGCGCTACCGGCGCCTGATAGAGATGGCACGGGACGCCAACATGAACATGTTGCGCGTGTGGGGTGGGGGAATCTACGAATCGCCCGCATTCTACGACGCCTGCGACGAGATGGGTTTGCTGGTGTGGCAGGACTTCATGTTCAGCTGCGCCGCTTACCCCGACGACGACAAGGATTTCGTGAAGGAAGTGCGGCGTGAGGCGGAGGTGGTCGTCAAGCAGTTGCGCAACCATCCCTGCATTGCCCTCTGGTGCGGCAACAACGAAAACCAGTGGATCGATAGCATGATTCACTGGAACGAGCCGGACTTTCCATTCTTCGGACAGCGCATTTACGATGAGGTTCTGCCGAAAGTGTGTGCAGAACATGACCCGTCCCGTCTCTACTGGCACGGCAGCCCGTGGGGCGGCGACGATGCCAACAGCGACAAGGCGGGCGATAAGCACAACTGGCAGGTGTGGGCGGGCATGGTGTACCCTCGCACCAGCCGCGAGGAACCCAGATCCAACCCCACACCGGAAGGGGTTTCTTACCGCCATTACGCGCACGACAGGGGGCGCTTCATCAGCGAGTTCGGAATGCACGGCGCGCCCGCACTTCGCACGCTTCAGCGTAACATCCCGCCCGAACAGTTCTTCTACGACAGCGAGGGCTTCCTGTATCGCATCAAGGACCCGGATACCTCGCGCAAGGAGAGGATGTTCGAGGCGCACGTGTGGCAGCCGAAGGACGTTCAGGAGTTCGTGCTGTTATCGCAGATGGTGCAGGCGGAGGGGCTGAAGTTCGGCATCGAGCATTACCGACGTCGCAAGTTCGAGTGCAGTGGTGCCCTCTTCTGGCAGCTGAACGATTGCTGGCCTGGCATCTCGTGGAGCGTTATAGACTATTACCTGAACCCGAAGGGCGCGTATCACTACGTCACGCGGGCGTTCGCGCCGGTGCTGTACACCTTCCGACAGGAGGAGGACGGCTCGGTGACGCTGTGGGGCGTGAACGATACGCTGGAGCCGGTGAGCAGTGACCTGCGTGTACGTCGGATGAGGCTGGACGGCGCCGTGCTGACTGACGAACAGCATCGAGTGCGTGTGCCTGCCAACAGCAGTCTGCAGGTTTTGCATCTCCCTCCGGCAGAAGATCCGACGACGGAGTACCTGGTGGTGCAGGTGCGCCGCGGCGTCAACGCGCCCGACAACGTGCACTTCTTCGCGGAGTGGAAGCACCTCAAGATGCCGAGGGCAACGGTGAAGGCGGTATTCACGCATCTCGGTGAGGAGGGTTTACGCTGGCAGTGTGAGTTGAGCGCGGACACCTACGCTCACTTCGTGCATCTGGTGTTCCCGCAAGACGCCGTGCAGACCACCGACAACTATCTGTTCCTTCTGCCCGGCGAGCCGCGCACCATCGAGTTCCGCTGTCCCGAGCCGTGTGACCCGCGCCGGATACAGGTGTGGGGCTTCAACGTGCATCAGGTGGAGAGCGAGTATCGTGAGTAGGGCTGGCGGGTAGCCCTCATCCCCAGACCCCCTTCTCCTACGCTGTGGGAGAAGGGGCTATCCCTCTACAAGACCTTCATCGGTTGCTGACCGTACCGGTTGCCTGCCACATGCCACCATGCCTGCGTCAGGTGGTACGCCGCTTTCCATGCGCTCCCCTTGTGGATGTGGGCAGGTTTCCCTGATTCGTCCAGCACCTCGAAATACTCCCCGTATTCGGGATCGTGGAAGCGGTTCAGCACGGTGGTGCACACCTGTGTCAGAAGCTGGCGATACTGCTCGTCCTGTGTGAGCCTCCACCACAGGGAAAGTGCGCCCATCGCCTCGCCCTGAGTCCAGTAAATGATATGCCTGTCCACGGGGGCGCCATCCGGCGTGACGGTCTGGATGAACGCGGAACGGTGATCGTCCCATCCGTGCTGAAGGCAGAACTGCAGGAGCGTGTCGGCAACGGGCGTAAACTGTTCCGTGCCCAACTGCAGGCACGCGACTCGAAGGAACCATGCGGACTCCAGATTGTGCCCGATGCTGACGTTGCCGCCTGTTGCTTCCGTGTTTTCCTGCCAGTCGTTGAGGAACCACTCGCGGGCGCACGCGCCGTTTGGATGCAGGGTGCGCGTGGCTACCAATTCCGCCAGCTCGCGCAGGTGTTCGCGTGCGAACGGTGAACGGCAGAACTCTGCCACCGCCGACGCCGACTCCATGCTGTGGAGCTGGGTATCCAGCCGTTTGGTGCTGTCCAGCGGAAAGAGGCATCGGGTGAGCGACTGCACGTAACCTCCGCGGTCGGCGTCCCACAGGTGTTCGCGCATCCAGTGCAGGGCGTCTTCCGCATCGTGCAGAAGGGTATCCTCTTTCAGCGCATACCCCGCATACGCGAGGGCGTAACCGGCGAAGGCATGCCCGTATGCCATCTTACTGCCGTTGGTCAATTCGCCATCGCGGGAGACCGTCCAGAACCAGCCTCCGCATTTGGGGTCGCGCATTCTATCCTGCAGGAACTGCACGCCGTGTTCCACGAGCTCTGCCCATGCCGGGTCGCCGGTCCACAGGGAGGCGATGGCGAAGGCATAGGTCATGCGCGTTTGCATCACCAGAAACTTCTGCCCGTCGCCGTAACGACTGCCGTCGCGGTTCAGGTGTGTCCAGAAGCCGCCATGCTCGCGGTCGACGGCATGTTCCGCCCAGAAAGCGAGATTACGCAGGACGTGGCGTTTGATCTGCTCTGCGTCAGGGATCATCACTCCGTTCACAACCTTTCCTCCACCTTCTGCAGGTTGGGGTTATCGCACGCGCGACGCCCCTCCTTTGCCATATGTATCCACCGGTCGCCGATTTTCACGCGCACCACATCGGCGGTGAAGTCGGTGACGGTACCCTCTGCACTGCTGTTGGAGAAGAACGAAGAGCCGACGCCATAGATGTCAACCGGTACGCCCTCCTCTTCAAACTGCCGGATTTTGTTCAGGTTGAACCCACCGGTTGCCACAATCTTGATTTGCCTGCAATAGTGCTCTGCCTCTTGGCGCCAGCTGTACGGCAGGTTCCAGTCCTTCCAGCCGTTATCCAGCGCGTCGCGCAGGGCGCGGATGAGAGCCGGGCTGACGCCGTATAGCGAAGGCTCATCGGGCAGGTGTTGCAGGCTGAGGTCGCGCAGCTCGCCTCCGGTGTCCGGGCGAACTCCATAAAGCCGGTAGCGCTGTGCGGTTTCAGCATCGCCGCGCTCGACGGCATCTCGGTATCGCAGGAAAAAGGCTCTGGCAACCTCCAGGGAGGTGCGCACGCAATCGTTGTGGAAGTCCACAAGCGCGATGCGCGGCACCTCAGGCGGCAGGATTCGGGCGAAGTTCAGCATCAGTTCGGTGGTGTCGCCGAGGAAGCAGGCGATCATGGCGTGCGCGACGGTGCCTCCTGCCCGTCCTCCCCACAGCGATGCCTGTGCCGGCGTGGAGACAAAGGGGGCGGTGTTTCCGCCGAAGTCCCTGTTGTATCTCTGCACACCGATATAGTAGGCGTAGCCGTCCATCGCCTGCGTGGCGGGCAGGTCGAAACGGGCAGGGAAGAAGAGAACCGGCTTGCCTCGCGCCGCCTGCAGAAGATAGTAGGTGTTCGTGGCGATTCGGCTGGCCCGGGTCAACACGCCCAGCGTTGGCGTCTCGAGGATGGCGAAGTGTCGGTAGCATCCGCGTACTTTCAGCACAGGCGTGACTTCCCGTGGATTGCCGTTGTAGGGCGCGATGTCCCCATCCTGAACCGCCAGAATCTCCAAGCGGTCGCCGGTGGGGATGAATCGGTCGCCATCCCATTCGCCTGCGCAACGCTGGAGTATGGCTACCGCCGCATCCACGCCCGCCACGACCGTCAGCGGACGCCTTCTGGGGAACCACTGCATCTCCACCGCGCTGTCGCCCGTGAGCATCCCATGGTAGTCGGCGATGCCCTGCGCTTCGGCAATGGCGGATCGTCCGGCGAACCGGTAACCCTCCTGCGCCAGCCGGGTCAGGATGGTCATGCCGTTCCAGAAGTAGCGGTCGCTATAGACGCCGCGGCGAATGCCCTCCCAATCCAGATTGAGGTTATCTGCGCTCAGCCGTCTGCCGTCAAAGATGCTCATACTGGTATCACCGTATATCTTTTACCACTGTCACGCCGTGAATTGCCAGATGATAGAGTGCGATAAGGTGGCACAGCTCTGCAGGGTGGGGGAGGATACCCAGTTTCTGCGCGAGATCTACCTCCACAACGTAGGTATCGGTGCAGTCCGCAGGCACAATCACCCTGCCCGGCAGGTGATGCGCCAGCAGGTATGCGTGCAGGTAGGTCGCCAGCAGGTAGACGCCGAGGTCGGTGCCACAGCCTGTGACGATGAAGTGCGTCAGCTGCGGGTTGTCCATCAGCCAGGGTTCCAAACTCGTTCCCATGGCTGGGTGGAACGAGTTCTTCACAAACAGGGTGAACAGGTCGCGGAACGGGAGGCTATCCACCTCTGGCACGAGGCGGGCCTCGGTGGTGCCTCGTACGGCGTGGGCGGGGAAATGGCGGAACTCCAGAGCCTCGTCACTGTGGCTGTCCACCACGATCACGAAGTCGGAGATGCCAGACTGGTATGCGTCGGTCATCAGGCGTTGCAGACGAGGAAGCATGGCGCGCACACGACCGCTGGCGAGGCTTCCCTCGTGCGCGAAGGCGTTGATGGTGTCCACGGCGAACACTGCCACCGCCTCCGGTGTGCCTGCCTCGCGGAAAACATCGTCTTTCCAGCGGTAGACAGGCAGAGACTCGTACCATGCGTGCAGGTAGTTCAGGAAGGAAGGGAAGCTGGAGTCACTCAGCGGCATTCTGCGTCTCCGCTGTGGTACTTTCGGCGCTGGTCTGCTTCTGGTAGTTCTCCAGCTGTTCCAGCAGGAGGCGCATCTTGCGGGCGTGCGTCTCGGCGAGGAAGGGGTAGCGCTCCACCAGCCGCACCGCCAGCGCGTAGAAGCGTTCGCCGTTCGCCTTGAACTCCTGCGCCACCCGCTGAAGCAACAGCATGAGGTTTTCGGGGGTGATGCACGGTGTGTCTGAGCCTTCCAGCTCCTGGAACAGGCGAAGCATCCGCAAGGTGAGGCTGTTCAGGGTCAGCTCGTTGTACACACCGGTGACCGCCACGTAGAGCTCCTGTTCTTTGTCGTCACGCAGGGGCAGGGCGGTGAAAGCCTGCATGGCGTCGCGCGAGAACCGGAGGGCGTACGGTTCAGCGATCCAGCGATAGAGCGCGTCCTGTACCTCCTGCGGGGTCAGGATGTTCGCCTCGTGTGCCTTCAGCCACCCGTCGATAATGGATTCGATATAGGCGTTCCACGCGGCGTTGTCCAGCGATTCCACAACCAGACGGTGCAGGACATCCCGGCGATGCGCCTCGGCGCGGTTGCGTTCGCGGATGACTGCCCACCGATGGAACAGCCAGTAGGTTCCCGCCGCGCTACCTGCACCGACGATGGCACCGATGATGAAAGAGATGTCCATCAGGACCTCGGAATGCCCCTCCCGCGCAGAAACTCGTTTTGAATCAGATCACGGTCGTCAGACAAAACGCGTCCGCCCAGTTGCATATCGATCACAACACCGCCCAGCCGCTCAGCCAGCGCGAAAGCCACATCCATCGCCCTGCGGATGGTTTCCGGCTCACCGTCCTCTCTGGCGCGCACGGCTATCAACATCACGCAGGGTACGTCTGGCGAGCCGATGTCCACCCACACACTGCCCTCGGCGTTTGCGGGAATGCACCCTTGCTCGCACGGCTCGATGCCAAGAGAAGCGAGTGCACCCGCTGTCTCCTCCCAGCACCAGCCCTCGCTCTCCTCGTCTTCAGGCTCCACGATCAGGTCATACATCAGTAGTCCACCGGGCGCAGGTAGTAGTCATTGATGGACGTGGTGGAAAGCATCGCCGTGGTAGGCAGGTGACGCTTCCAGTGCGTGCTCTCCAGCCGGTTTTTCACCAGCAGTATCTTCTCGCGCGGATAGCCCATCTCCTCGATCTGCTCCACCCGGTAGCCGCGCAGAAGGAAGTACAGTATCTGGTCTGCCAGGTGATACGAGATACCCAGGTCGTCTTCGTCGGTCTGCCCCACAATCAGGTCCGCGGAGGCGGGCTTGGAAACAATCACCTCCGGCACGCCCAGATAACGCGCCAGCTGCCATACCTGCGTTTTGAACAGGTCGCCCAGCGGGTTGATGGGAGGCGAATCGTCGGCGTGCCAGGTGAAGTAGCCGAACAGGCGCTCGGTCTTGTTGCCCGTGCCCACCGGCAGGGCGTTGAGTTTGGCGGACAGGTCGAACAGCACAATCATGCGCATCCGCGCCATCACGTTGCCTCGGCGCCTGCCGTCGGCGTCCGGTTCGTATTGCAGGTATCCGTCCACAGCAGGAGTGATGTCGATGGTGCGTGAGTGGATACCGAGCTGGTCGATCACCAGTTGCGCGTGCTCGAGGCTTTCGGGACTGCTGGTGCGATAGGGCATCCGGATACCCCATACGTTTTCCGGTCCGAACGCGCGGGCACACAGGAACGCCGTCACCGACGAGTCTACCCCGCCCGACAGACCGACCACGGCGCGATGAAACCCCCGTCGGCGGGTCATCTCGTCCCGCAGGAACTGCACGAGCCACTCTGCGACAAGCGGGGCGTTGATGCGCAACAGTTCTTCGGCATCGTGCGTGCGCTGAGGTGCCTGTATGATTTCAAGCTTGGTCATTGTCGTCCCCTCGCGTGTTGCTCTGCGGTGATTTCCTGCAACTCGATGAGCAGGTCTGCCAGTCCCGCCTCCAAGTCAGCCAGCAGGGGGGCGTTGGCGCGGGCGATGGCGATCTCTTCCGTGTCGATAGTCGCCGTAATCATCGCCTCCTTCATAAGCGGGGCAGATACCACCACCTGCCCAAACGGATTCACCACCATCGACTGCCCGATGAAGCCTTTTCCGCCCTCAAAACCGACTAGGCTGGCGTTCACCACCCAGATGCCGTGTTCCTCCGCCATGTTGCACAGCAGTTGCTGCCATTTCATGGCGTTTCCCACGCTTTCACCCTGAAAGCCTCGCCCCGGCGACGCGGCGATGATGTAGAACACTTCCGCCCCCTTCAGCGCGGCAATGGCTCCCGTGATGGAGTGCCATACATCCTCACATATCAATACGGTTGCTGGACCGAAGCGCGTCTGAAAGACCTCGATATTGCGCCCGCGTGCGACAAATCGCTTCTCCTGAAAGACACCATAGGTGGGCAGGAAGAACTTGCGATGGGTATGCACGATGGCGCATTGAGATGGGTCGGGACAGAGCGTGAAATAGCCTGCGGAGTTGTAGTATTTGCCGTGCCACAGCTCATAGAAGCCCAGCACTACGTCCAGCGGCTCCGGTCGCGCGAACGGCTGGTAGCGTTGCACCAGCGCGGTCAGTATCTGCTCACGAGTGCGCGCTGAGTCGCGCACGCCACCCTCCAGAAAATAGCCGGAAGTGATGGTCTCGGGAAACACCACCACATCGGCAGGCACGTTCTCCTGCACAATCTGTCTCAACACATCCGCCACGCGGTCAAGGTTGTGTTCCACATCGCCCTTGCGCGGCTTAAACTGCACTGCGACCACACGTATCTTCATGACCTATCCACCGCCCCAATTATAGCACAGCATACATTACGTCTCAATCCCATTCGCCAACGCTCAGCACCTCTTCTTCCAGCATGACGCCGAACGTCTCGTAGACTGCCTGTTTGACACGGTTTGCCAGCTCGCGGATGTCGGACGCGGTGGCGCCACCGGCATTGATGATGAAGTTGGCATGTCTGGGTGAAACCATTGCTCCCCCGACACGAAGGCCTTTCAGCCCAGCCTCTGCGATGAGGTAGCCTGCGGGCACCACTCCCGCCTCCTTCAGCGAGGGGGGCAGGCTGGGCAGACGCTGTGCCAGCTCGGCGTCGTAGACGTTTTTGAAGAAGCTGCCGGCGGACGGGTTGGGTGGCTGTCGCTCAATGCGCCATCGCTGAAACTCCCGCGCTTTGGCGAAAATCTGCCGGCGGTCTCCCCGACGCAGGCGCAGGGTTACTGCCAGTATCGCCGCTCGAGGGGGATTGGGACGCCGCAGAATGCTGTCGCGATACGAGAACTGCATCCACTCCCTGTCCACCAGCCGACGTTCGCCTTCTACCACCACATCGATGGTCTCTATCAAGTCGGCAATGTTTTCGCGGAACGCGCCTGCGTTGGACACCAGCGCACCGCCCACCGTGCCCGGGATACCCACTGCGAACTCCAGCCCGGATAACCCCGCCTGTGCGGTCTTCAGAAACAGCTGCTGGAACGACGCGCCCGATTCGGAATACGTGACCTCATCCGCCTCGATACGCCGACAGCAGTTGTAGATGACCAGTCCGCGCACGCCGCGGTCACTCACCAGCAGGTTACTGCCCAGCCCGAGAATGAAGGTGGGCACGTTCAGCCGATGTGCGGTGATAGTCACCTGCGCAAACTCTTCGATGTCGGTTACTTTATAGAACAGGTCAGCGGGACCGCCCAGGCGCAGGGTGGTGTATTGGGCGAGCGGTTCGTGGAAGCGCAGGTGGGGGGGACACGGTACCGCCTGCACCAGCTGGTGCAGATTCGGAGCGAGTTCCGTTGGCGGTGTCGATGTGGTCACCCGTTTTGCCAGCCACCGAAGGGATAGAGATGGCGGAGAGGGCGGGATTCGAACCCGCGACCCAGCTCTTCGCCGGGTACCCGCTTTCGAGGCGGGCGCACTAGGCCACTATGCGACCTCTCCGCCTAATGAGTATACCGAAAAATGGGTGGGATGGCAAGGTGCACGGAGGATGCGTGAAGGTGGGCTCACTTCGTGCAGGTCACTACGTGCCACGCGGAAGTATGTGACGCTCCGCCCGCTTCAACCATTCGCGTGGGTCACGGTGGATATCGCTGTGGCACGGTACACCTCCCGACCTTCGCGCAGGGCTGGCGCAACGATCAAGCAGTCGGTGTTTCGGTGTTCTTCGAGCTGTTCTGGCGTCACAAGCACTACATCCACAGCTTGCCCAATCCCGTGCAGATTGCGGTAGATGTCGCCCGCCACCTGATAGGGGTTATACTCTCCACGCTTGACCACTAGTAAGTCAATGTCGCCGTGCGCAGAATATTCCCCACGGGCTGCCGAACCGAACAGGATAATCCGCTCGGGCTGGGCAACCTGGACAATACGTCGGATAATTTCCTGTAAGGTTGCTTCGTTTACTGGTCTGCGCATTCTGGTGTTTCCTTCGTTTTCCGACGCTCTCGCGTTTCCGGCGGGTTATCACAACCTGATTCTGTCGCACTGCGCGGAGTGGCGTCAAGCGCGCAAGGTTGACACCGGACGCGCACTCGTGGTAAAATGCACGAGCGTTACAACGCCCGCAACAGGGCGGGGTGTAACTTGACAATCTGCGTCCCGACGGCACCGAAAAAGCCCCATGTTTGGGGTGCCCGAAAGGAGGTACCGACGTGCACTTGCGTGACGCGCACGGCAGAGTGCTTCTCAGCTCTCTGCTGATAGCTGCAACCCTGTGTGCGTTCGTGACCGCGGACGCAGGACGCCGGTTCTCGGTGCGCCTGCGCGAAGGTGGCACGGTGCGTACATTGGACACACAAGCCGCAACCGTCGCAGAACTCTTGCGCGAAGCGGAGATACGCCTGGAGAAGTTGGACCGCGTCCAACCGCCTCCGGCAACACCTCTGACCGACGGCATGGAAGTGGTGGTCACCCGGGTGCGTCAGCAAACGGTTACCGAGGAGCAGACTATCCCGGCACCCGTCAAACGGTTCGCCGACCCCGACCTGCGGGCAGGCGTCCGACGGGTGGTTCAGGAAGGGCAGGACGGAAAGAAACGCATCCGGTGGCTCATCACAACCGTCGACGGCAAAGAGGTGTCCCGAAAGGTGTTAGCGTCCACAGTAATCTCGCAACCCAAACCGCGCATCGAGCGGTACGGGGCGGGCGGCTCGCTGCCCGCGCGAGGTTTCTTCAGCGGACGGCGTGTGCTTACCATGATCGCTACAGGCTACGCACCTTATGTCTGTGGCGGCAGCCGTACGGGACGCACCGCAACCGGGATTAAGGCAGGCTACGGAACCGTTGCCGTAGACCCGCGCTACATCCCGCTTGGCACGCGCCTGTATATCGAAGGCTATGGCTATGCGATTGCTGCGGATACCGGACGAGCGATTAAAGGCAATCGCATCGACCTTGGGCACGACACTTATCATCAAGCGAAGCGAGTCGGTATGCGCAAGGTCAAAGTGTATATCCTGGACTAACACCTGAACGTGGGCGGAGCTTTCGGGCTCCGCCTTTTCCATCAGAAGGGGGTTGCAGGGTGAGGCTGACGTCACCATCGCAGATACGGTTATTGCTCCTGCAGTTCGGGCTGACGCCGGACAAACGCAAGGGACAGCATTTCCTCTGCGACCACAACGTCTTGCAGAAGATTCTGGACGCGGCGGATATTCAGCCCGACGAGTGTGCCCTCGAAATCGGTAGTGGTATCGGCACGCTCACCCGTGCCTTAGCTGAACGCGCCTGCCAGGTGCTGGCCTTCGAAGTGGACGCCAGGCTCATCCCGATAATTCAGCGCAATCTGCAGAACCTCAGCAATGTGCATCTGGTACACGGCGACTTCCTGCGTCAGAACCTGCCCCAGCTGATCCGCGACACCTTTGGCGACCGTGCCTTCAAGGTGGTGGCGAACATCCCCTACGGCATTACCAGTCCGATACTCGACCGCCTGTTCGGCGTTGCGAGTGGATGGAACCGCGCCGTGCTGATGATCCAGCGCGAGGTGGCAGATCGCCTGGTGGCACAACCGGGCACCCCTCAATACAGCGCCATCTCGGTGTTTGCACAGTATCATTCGCGTGTGGAAATCGTGCACTACGTGCCGCGTACGGTATTTTATCCACCGCCCGAGGTGGACAGCGCCATCGTGCGCTTCACTCCATTGGCGAAGAGCCTGTCTCCGGAGCTGGAGCGGATGCTCTTCCGCGTGGTGCGCGCCGCGTTCGGACAGAGGCGAAAGACTCTGCTCAACGCGCTCAGCGGCGGTCTGGCACTGCCGCGCGAGGTGATTCAGGAAACGCTAACCGGACAGGGGATCGACCCAGCGCGGCGAGGCGAGACGCTGTCACTTGACGAGTTTAGCCGGCTCGCTCAAGCGCTCATGCCCCATCACCGACCGCAGGGGTTGTCCGGTTAGCACCCTGCCGATTCTACGCATCAAATTGGCAGTTTACAAACGGCTATTGAGAGAGTGAAACTTTTTTAGCCCTGAAGCATCTAAATAATACACCATACTTCTCAGAAAAGGAGGTACCCTGATGTCTCCTCTGCACCACCATGAGGAGGGAACTGCCCTGCTGGAGAAGCTGGAAGAGGCTCTGTACGCGCTGGCGCACTGCATGAACCTGAACCTGCTGGACTCGGACACGCGCGCACGTCTCCTGAACGCGATGGACACGCTATCGCTTGTGTGGAGCCGTCTTCTTGCCGAACCTCTCCTCTCACGCGAGGAAACTCGCCGCCTTCGCGCCCTCACGGAGCTCTGCGAGGTGGCTCGCACGGCATCCGAAAGGGAGGCTGTTGTATTGAGCGTCGTTATCGAACGGATAGCGACGGTTCCTGCCATCGAGCCTCAGGCACGCGGCGAGGCGGTCATGTCGGCGGAACCGGCAGCCCCCTCGGTGGAGGTCTCGCCAGCTGAAGCCGTCTCCGAGCAACCACCGGAGGCAGATCCCTCGCTGTCTGAAGGCGCCCCCGCTGATCAGTCGGTCGAGGAAGTAGCGTCGGATGAGCCGGAGGCTCGTTTGGCTGAGCAAACCGCATCAGCGGGCGAGCAAATTGAAGCCGAACATGAGGCACCAGCCGAGCCGTTGCTTCCCGATGCGCAGACACCCTCCGCTGAACCCTATGCCGATCTGTCCAGAGTGCTGGACGAGGTGAGCGAGGCTATCGACCGGGTTGCCAACCACACCATGCCCACGGAGCAGGCGACGGTGCTACTGCTGTTTGCCGCGAGCCGGGTGCGGTGGTTGCGTCCGAGAAGTGCTTTCTGGGAAAAGGAATGGGAACTTCAGCAAGTGAAGTCGGACCTCGAGCGGTTAGCGAAGAAACGGCGCGTCTGGCTACCACCACTCGACCCGAAGTTCGAGTTCAGCGACTACGAGCTGGAGGTGCTCGCGGAGGGGTACCGTGCACTGGAACGCAGCTGGGACATGTGGGAATGGTATCAGCAGAACGGGGCAGGGCTGGAGAAGAACACTGCTGCGCCGCTGCTGGAAAGCATCGCCGCTCCGATCGCGATGGTACAGCAGATCTATCAGCAGAAAGACATTCTGCCTCAGGCGTCGGATGCCGATGGCACCGCATCCCTGCGCGAGCTGATTACTTCCGAGGCGTCGCGACGCAAATGGAAGCTGGAGATGCTCAGTTTGAACTGCTCTCGCGCGCGACAGGTGCACCACCTTCAGCACGCGAACGAGCGGTGGGAAGCAGCGAGGGCGAAGGCACAGAAGGAGAAGGGAATGGAGACGGCGTTAGACGCTCTGGAAATGGCTTTGCAGTGTCCGAACCCGGAGACCTTTGAGGAAGACCTGTTATGCGCGCTGGTACAGTGCCATCGGGCGGGTGTGCCGACCTCCAATCGCCGCCTGCGCCAGATTATGAGTGGTTATCAATGGCTTCTGGAGAACCCGGCGGTGCCCGATCGGTGTGGATTGTCTCCCGCAGAGAGCAAAACTGCACGCAAGTATCTGGTCGATGTGGGCAAGTATCTGATCTCCGACATGCTCAAAGGCAAGACGGAGGAGCAGGAACCCGAGCCGCAACCAGAAGCCGAGCAGAACCACGAACTGCTGGAGCAAGCGCGAGCCATCACGCAAGGTAAGAAGCTGTTCCTGCTCTGCTTCAACCGGCGCGCAGAGGCAGAACAGCGCATTCGGGACGAACTGGGGCTGGCGGAAGTGGACTGGCCCGACCTCGACGGCGGCGAGAGCGTCAACAACCTCGAGGCACGCATCCGCAAGGCAGATATTACCGTGGTCGTGGTTCGCTACAGCCGAACGCACTGGAAAGAGGCGGTCGATATCGCCCGTCAAAACGGCAAGATGGCTGTCATGGCGACAAAGGGCTATGGCGTGACGCACCTGGCTCAGCAGATTGTGAATCAGTGTCCCAACAGCGCAGGAGGTTAGCCGTCTCATCCCGAAACGCTCTGAGGAGACAACCTATCGTGCATATCAAGGAGGAGGCGGATGAACGGTATCGAACTGCTGAGCATGGGGCTGAGCACTCTGCCCTTGCTCTCGTCTGCGGAAACACGCTCCATCTCTGCGGAAAACCCCAACGGTGAACGCGGCGGTGGTGCCAAAGCCGAGCCTGATGCTGGTAACCCGGCGTCGATGCTGGGCAAGGGCTGGAAGGTGCGTCCCTGCATCACGCTCGACCCGGGCACAACCACCACGCTGGCGGACATTCAGGGACCCGGCGTAATCCAGCATATCTGGATAACGGTCGACGTGAAGGCATACCGCGATACCATCCTGCGCATGTACTGGGATGACGAGCCGACACCGTCGGTGGAAGTACCGCTTGGCGACTTCTTCTGCAACGGGCACGGGATGCGCTACAACGTGGTGTCCATTCCCGTCGCGGTGAACCCATCGGGCGGTTTCAACTGCTATCTGCCCATGCCCTTCCGCCAGCGGGCGCGAATCACCATCGAGAACCAGCGCTGGGAGCCGATACACGGCTTCTTCTACCAGATCACCTATGCCCTCACCGACGTGCCTGAACACGCTGCTTACCTGCACGCACAATGGCGACGCTCGGTGACCACCCGGGAATGCCCTGAACACATTATTCTGGAAGGTGTGAAGGGGCAGGGGCACTACGTGGGCACCTTCCTTGCGTGGACGCAGATGTCGGATGGCTGGTGGGGCGAAGGCGAAATCAAGTTCTATATGGACGGAGACACCGAGTACCCCACCATCTGCGGAACGGGAACCGAGGACTACTTCTGCGGGGCATGGGGTTTCGGGGAGACTTTCAACGCCCCATTTACCGGCTATCCCCTGTGGTACCGTGAGCCCGGCGCGGTGCCCAAACACGGTCTCTACCGATGGCACATTCCCGACCCCATCCGCTTCAAGCAGAGCCTGAAAGTGACCATTCAGGCGCTTGGGTGGTGGCCCAACGGCAAGTTCCAGCCGCTGACGGACGACATCGCCTCGGTGGCATACTGGTATCAGGCGGAACCGCACGCGCCGTTCCCCGCGATGCCACCGATTCACGAGCGCTGGGCGCGCTGACCGGCGTAATGTGCCTGAAATGCGCCCCCTTCTGGTGAAGGGGGCGCTTGTGTTGACCGGGGTTGAACTACCGCGGGCTGATCTGCCGACGTACCTGCGCGGTAACCTCGTACCACAGGGTGCGGTACTGGGCACCAATCTGTATCACCGCTCGTCCCTGCGAGTCCGCTGTCACCGGCACGCGTGTCTTGCGGGCGCCGCGCTCATCCAGTGCCCACGCCTGCACCATGCTGGCTGGCATCGGCAGGGTGATTCGGGCTGGTATCCCCTCCACCAGCGATGGCGCGGAGCCCCAGTTGTTGCGCACGGTGACGCGGTTGTCGCCGAGTTCTTCCCAGCCCCAGTCGGTGTTCTGCACGTAGCCGGTGGCAGTGACCAGCATCTGCACAGTCTGTGAGGGGTTCGCGCTCAGCGTTCCCTGCTTCACGGTGAGGGTGATGACGCTGAAGCCGTTCTGGCGCGTGTTGCCCGGCTCCACCACCACGCCGTCACCGAGGTCCAGCACTTTACCAGCCCCGAACCCGACCACCGCTTTCGCTCGGGGCGCGCTCAGGGTTACCAGTCCTCTGCCTGCGGTGCGTACATCCCACACCAGTTGCCCCGTGTCGGACACGAATCGGCTGGTGCTGGTGTTGACCTGGTCCGGGTGCAAGGCACCCGGCGGGATGGTCTGTCCTTCTACAGCAATCGCCAGCCGGTGCAACAGTCCCATCTCCCCGCGCAGACCGGCATCCGAGCCGTCGACCAAACGCCATGCCCAGCTCTGGCGCAGGGCTGTCACCTCCTGCTCCTTGCCCAGCGACACCACCACCTGCTTCTGAGCGGGCGCGACGTCGCCGCGCAGGAACATCGCCGCGGCGGGTATCATCGCAATCCACTGGGTGGGATGCTGGTCGATGTCGAAAAAGCCGGTAATCTTCCCTGCGTTCAGGTCGGTGTTGCGATGGGCGTAGGTGTAGAAGTAGATGGCGTCCCAGTCCTGCAGTAACCCGTAGGCGGCGGTCAGCACCAGTCCCTCGCTGGTGTAGGTGTTGGGAGCGGGATGGTTGAACTCGGTCAATCCGTGCGGCTTGCCCAGCACCCGTTTGGGAGATAGCCATCCGATGTTTCCGCCACGCTCATTCACCATCGGGATATTGCGGATGTACCAGTTCGTGTTGTCCCAGCCGCCCCCCGGAAACTCAGGGTGCTGCCAGTAGGCGTGCGTGTCCACCCAGTCCATCGCCGCCATCTGGTTAGGCGTGCTGCAACCGACTATCGTGCCGGTGACGAGGGCACCACATGCCAGGTCGCGCTTGATATAGTCACGCATCTCCGTCCAGTAGCGTTGTTCTTGTTCCCACAGAAACCTCAGCCAGTCCTTTTGAATAGCTTCTGGGGTACTGCCCCAGTTGCTTCGCAGGACGTTCGCGACGGTCTTGTTCTCCAGGTTCTGGTCTGGCGGGATGACCTGTATGGTTCCGCCCGGACGCAGAGACACGCCGGTAAACCAGTAGGTGCCGGTCTGCGTGCCCATGTTGGTGAACAGCACGCGCGCGTTCGTATCGTCCTGCGAGACGATGAAGGTGAACTCGAATCGCTTCCACTGCGTGGTCAACTGCACGTCGTACCAAGGACCCAATCCCTGCCAGGGCTCATGCGCCATGCCAACCACTGCCGTGATGGTGCGCGTCGAGTTTGCCTTTGCCCAGAACGACAGGGTGTATATCTTACCGCCCTGCACGGTCAAGCCGGGTTGCGTCCACTGCACGTGCCATCCCTGCGTGCCGGCTTGTGTCACCTGAATGCGTGCGGATCGGGCGTAGCCAGACGGCGCATCGGTGCTTTGCGTTGCCGAGGCGACCGCCCCCGCATGTTGCTCGAGATACCAGCCGTTCAGCCCGCTGGTATAGTTGCCATTGGTCAGCATCTCGTTGCCCAGCGGTTCCGAGCGCTCGCCCCATGCCTGTCGCAGGTTCGCGGTGTTGCCGTATTTGGCGATGAGCCACTCGTTCCACTGGCGCTGGAGGTCGTTTCGGAAGACGGCAGGCAACCGGTCGGTTACTCCTGCGAGGAAGCCTTGTATCAAGCCGTTCTCGTTGTTGATTTCCACAAAAGCTACCGCAGGGTCCTGGGCGTAGGCAAGCCCGGTGTAGGGGTTGCGATGGGTGAGTACGAGCCGGGCGTACTCCTTTTGCAGTTCCAGCATCGGCTGGTAGAAGAAGCCGATAACGTGCTGGTCCTTCATATCGGTGACGCTGTCGATCTCCTGTGGTAAGCCGTCGCGGGAAGAGAACAGCCGGTGCACCACCAGGTTGATGTTTGCGTAGATGCCCTGTTTTTTCAGCTCCGCGAAGAAGTAATCGAGGCGGTCAAGCGCGGTCGTATTCAGCGTGCGCGAGTTGCCCGCCGAGTAGTTGATCAACGAAGGGTTCGCCCACGGAGCGTCCATGTGGTGAAAGCGCACGACGTTCACGCCAGCGCGTGCGAGGCGCAGGGCGATCTTTGGGGCGTTGGTCTTCTGCTGGAAGCAGGCGTCCGCGGTCATGTTCACGCCCCAGAAACGGATGCGCTGGTTCGCCACATAGAAATGCCCATCCGAACCCACGCGCACATAGCCGAACTTACCAGCCGGGCGGTGCAATAGCCCGCTGAGGTCCGCCACGCCCGAGGGTGCCACATCCCAGGGCACCACAAAGGGAAACAGGTCTTCCTGCGCCCGCGCTAGCAACACGGGGAACAGCAGACAAGCCACTGTGATGGTTACGAACGTCAGCCTCATGGAGACACCTCCCCAAACAGATAGTCTCAGCCGTCACGCCACGCAAGGACGATGGGTGATGTCAGCGTCCGAAGTTCAACCCAGCCCCGGAAGGCAGTCTCAATGAACCTCCCATCGCAGACATCACACTGCCAAGCAGGTCGCATTTCCATTTGCCGTCGTCGCTCTTTACCATGATGATGTCCCAGTCGTCCTGCTTTCCGTTGCGCGTTACGATGGTCTTGACGGTCGCCCGCGACTCTTCCACGCTCACCTCCTTGATGGAATAGCCCTGTATGGACACGTCTAGCCCCAGTCGCTTCGCCATGTCAAAGGCGTTCTTCACGTCCTCCCCGTTTTTCACACTGGCAAGCAGTCCTGTCCATAAGCAGGACTGGTAAATGCCTTCGTAGTCCTGTTTCTGCAGAGCGTCCAGAAACTGTTTGGCAGCGACCTGCGGGGAGCGCAGATAGATAAGGTAGTACCAGCTCGCTGCGCCGATTGCGGCCAGCAGGATAATTACCAGCACCGCAGCCACCGCCCCGCCGCCTTTTCCGCCAGAGCGCGAGACAGTTTCCCGCGGTGCTGTACGCGGCGTCGGCGTGGGTATCTCCTTTGCCGCGCGGGCGGCGCGTTCAGCCTCTTCACCCGTCAGGGGCGCAAAGCACACACTGCACGCTGCCAGCCCCTCTTTCACTTCGGCACCGCATTTCGGACACTTCATGTTGGTCACCTCCTGAACTCAGATCCATCCCTCGCGCAGTTGACGGTCGTATTCCGCCCGCTTCGCGGGGTCCATCAGCACCTCGTAGGCAGCGTTGATTGCCTTCATGCGCTCCTCTGCCTGGCGTCTGGCGTTCGCGTCGGGTTGTTTGTCCGGGTGGTACTTCAGCGCCAGCTGCCGGTAAGCGGCTTTGATGACCTCTGGAGAGGCGTTAGGGCTGACCTCCAGCAGGTCGTACAGGGTGTATGAACGCGGTGGGTTGGCAGACGGAGGCGGCGGTTGATATTCCATACGCTGGTACGTGCGCGTTTCCCTGTTCTGGCGCGCCATTGCCCACAGTGCCCAGAAGAACACCAGCCACATGAACGGGTATCGCCAGGCGAGGATGAATGAAATCAACGCCACCAGACACATCTCTTCATGCCCTCTACCCTATGTTACACGAAACAGGGTAGATGGGGCAAGTCGGACGGGACAGAAGGTCACCGATTGGTCTCACGGTCGAGTTCATCGCTGAGATAGTCTCACGGAGAGGAGGAAGGTCGTTGCGAACTGTAAGCCATATTCGGCGAAGGTCCACAGCAAAGTACGCGTGAACAATGATGTCGCGCATTCCGGCGATGTCCCGCCACGGTACGCTCGGATAACGGCTGCGCAGATGCTGAGGTATCTTTTTTGCCGCTTCCTCAATAATCAGCAAAGCATGAGCGAGTGCATAAACTTTCTCATCATTAGCTACAAATGCTTCGTAGTCCATGCCTTCAGTGAAACGCTCCGCCTTTCGCGCGGCCTCGACAATGTCGTACAGATAGTCGCGATAGTCACGGTTAGACCTCATAGCATGATGACCTCTTGCCGGATGTGGCTACCAATGTACGGTTTGAGAGAACTGCTTTCCACGAGGTCGACTTTTACTCCTAGCAGGTCGCTTAGATAGCTCTGCAGGTGGACAAATTGGAGAAGGGTCAGCGAGTCGTTTTCTATCTCCACCAGTACATCGAGGTCGCTATGCTTGTCTTCTTCGCCCCGAACATACGAGCCAAAAACACCCAGTGACTTGACACCGTATTGCCGACGTAACTCGGGTAAGTGCATCTGCAGAGTCTGCAGAACAGTCTCCAGCCGCTGGCTTTGCTTGGTCATAGCAACCACCCTCTACCTTTGAAGATGCGCTTGCGCCACTTCAGATGACCCTATGGTGAGTTTATCGCGGTTCGGGCAGCGCCGTCAAATTCATTCTACGCGGTGACATCTCCTTGCTCTCTCCATATTCGCTGGCACAGGGGCAGGAAGTCGCACTCGTCACAGTGGGGGATGCGACGGGGCTGGAGGTACTCAAAGTCGCGCCCGATGATCTCCTCGCCCAGCAGGCGGATGTCCCGGCGGAACTCCTGCAACTCCTCATCGGTCAGGCTGGCGCTGGCATACTCGCCCGTTTGCAGTGCCACAATAGTCGCCATCACTCGCCGGTCGGGATAGTGGTGCTTCAGCAGTAGCTGGTAACAGCACATGGCGAGGTCGTTGCGCACCTCTTCGGGTGTGACGGACGCGCGAAAGCTCTTGTAGTCGATAATCTCCAGCGTGCCGTCGGGATGCTCATCGACGCGGTCCACACGCCCCACCAGCGCGAACAGCCCCATATCCATGCGCAACAGCCTCTCCTGCATGAAGAGGCGCGGTCGTTGCTCGATCGGCACCACCTGCAGAGCCTCCTGTTGCTGGGAGTGGTACTGTTCGAGAAGGGATGCCGCCATCTGCTGAAACATCTGCTCCTCCTGGGGCGTCTGGTAACCGGCGGATATCCACTGCTGTTGCATCACCTGCTGGAGCTGCTCCACCGAGATCGCTTCCACCCCTCCCTGCGCGTGCAGATGTTCCAGCACCGCGTGCATGGTGGTTCCGAAGGAGTACTGGCGCTTTGCACGCTGATAGAGCTTTCCCTGCGGGTTCAGATAGGAGTGGTAGTACTTGACCTCGCACAGCAGGTAGGTTCGGATGCGTGTGGGGCTGAGCACCGGCTTGCGAGGCATGGCTACACCGCCATCACAGTGCTCACCACGTCCAGCAACGCGCCACGCTCGCGCATGGACTGCACCACTTTGTCCACTGCTTGCGTGGAGCCGGTGAGCAAAATGGTTTTGCTGTCGCCGCGCTCGGAGATGAGTTCCGCCTGAACCCCGCGCGGCAGGTCGGCGGTCTTCTCGTCGGGAGTGACGCGAGCGATGGCGATACTGCGCAGTTCCCGCGCGGAATAGGGATACGCCTCCACATGCTGGACGTGCTGGAGTCGGGCGATGGTGCGCAGGAGAGTCTCCTTCTTGCGCTCGGTCGCGCGGAAACTCAGCACGATGGTGCTGGGTGCGTCCAGCACCGTTGCGGAACTGCTTCCCAGCGTGGTGTCTACCGATACGCCTCGGCTGGAGAAGACGGACGCAATCGCCGTGAGCGCGCCCGGTTTGTCATGCACCTTGATGACGAAAACCCACCGTTCACCCGTCATGTTTCATCCACTCCCGCAGTTTGCGTTGAACCTGCGCTGCCGATTGCATCAGCAGGCGCGCCTCGTCCTCCCAGAGCTGAATGGGCACCACCTGCGACCAGCCGTTGTTGCCCACCACAATGGGCGCACCAAAGGAGGTGTGGATACCGTAGAACTCGCCGTCCAGACGCACCTGCCCCGCCACCACAATCTCGCGCCCGTCCATGAGCGTGCGCACGAGGTCTACCGTCACGTTAGCGGTCGCCACTGCCGTCTTCGCGCCTGACAGGTGCGTAAGATAGGGCTTCAGCACCACGCGCAGGTCGGGAGAGAGGCGGTCGACATGCTCGAACGCTTCGCGCACCAGCCCTTGCTGGAGGTAGGCGAGCGTTTGCAGTTTCGCTTCCTGCACATGCTGAGGGAAGTCCAGCACACTGCGGTTGCCGCGCAGTCGCTGGCTGATGGCAAGCATCTCTTCCATGTCCATCCCGTAGATGCGCACACTGCTCCACAGAGGAACCATCTGCTCGCCGTGTTCTCCTACGACGAAGGCGTGCACCATCTGCCGACGCACGCCCACATCAGCCGCAATCTCCCGTCGAAAGCGCAGGGAGTCGGAGTACGCGCCGATGCCGATGACGCGGTGCCTGCCCAGATATCGGCTGAACACCTCTACGCCCAGCTCCACCGGGTTGGTGACGACGATGACCACCTCGTTGCCGTGTCCGTACTTCTCGATGGCGCGGGCATAGGTATGGAACACGGGCAGGTTGGCGAGGGCGAGTGTGTCGCGTGGTGGCGCGGCACCAGGATCGACCGGTACCGCCTGTCCGGCCGCCATCACGATGATGTCACCTACCACTTCCTCCGGGTGGAGCGCCACGTCCAGCTCGGGCGTGATTTCGGCATAGGCGTCGGAAAGGTCACTGCGCAGTCCGAAGAGCACCCTTTCGCTGTTGCCCCCGCGCCTGCCTACCAGCTGAAGCCGTTCGGTGGGGGACAACACCCGCTCCGCCACCAGCTGGATGGCGATCTCGCGCCCGCAGTCTCCGCTCGCTCCGATAATGGAAACGTCCATCGTGCTAACCGTCCCACATGATGTCCTCGACCCCTTCTGCGGCGTTGACGGCTCGCGCCATCACGAACAGCAGGTCGCCGAGGCGGTTCAGGTAGCGCACCAGTTGCTCGTTGCCCGGCTCGGTATGGAAGAGGGAGACCACTCGTCGCTCGGCACGCCGGCAAACCGTCCTCGCCACATGCAATGCGGCGGCGGGCAGGCTTCCCCCGGGCAGGATGAAGTGGCGCAGAGGAGGGAGGCTATCTTCCAGCTCATCGATCCAGCGTTCCAGCTGCTCAACTTCCGCCTCGCCCACAGGCTGGACCGGCGGTTTGCGTCCGATGGGGGTTGCCAGCTCGGAGCCGATAACGAAAAGCGTATTCTGTACCTGCTGGAGCATTGCGTAAAGGCGGAGATGAGCGCGCAGATGCACCATCGCCAGACCGATGTGCGCGTTCAGCTCGTCCACACTGCCGTATGCCTCCACGCGCGGGTTGTCCTTGCTGACCCGCTGTCCGCCGAGCAGACCGGTGGTGCCGTCGTCGCCTGTTTTCGTATAAATGCGCATGGTCGACCTCGTCAGATGATTACGTCCTTCATTTTGGCGGATGCCGAGGGCGATGTCAAGTAGCGGCTGGCTGAGGTGGTGGAGGGCGGGGTGGAGAGGTTCACAAAAGCGACTCATATCCAGATATACGCATCTTGAAATCTGGAACTTTTCCTGTTATAATCGACTTACCCTATCACCTAAATCATTTTTAGGGAGGTGTAGTATGTCTCATCAGCAGTTTGCCGAACAGTTTCGTGCCGAGCACCGGCAGGTACGCGATCTGCTCTTGCAGCTTCAGCAGGCGTTTGAGCAGCGCGATACCAGCAGGGCGAGCGAACTGGTGCAGGCGATCGCGGCGCTGACGGGTCCACACTTCCGGTATGAGGAGGAGGCAGTGTACCCCGCACTGGTTGCCATCTTCGGGGAGGACTACGTGCAGAAGCTGCTGGGCGACCATGACCGTGTCATCTCCTCAGCGGCTCGGCTTGCAGAGCTGGCAGGGAAGGAGAACCTGCAGGAAAGCGAGGCGCAGGAGGCTGTCCGACTGATACGCGGTATCCTGCCTCACGTCAGCGACTGCGACGGGCTTTCAATCATGGTGGAGTGCTTGCCTCAGGAGCAGGTTCAACACATTCTGGACGTGCGCAGCCAGTCGCTGGCGGACAACGTGGACCTGCTTCGCTGGGCAACCACGATACGTGCCCGTGCCGTGAACCTGCCTGCATAGTTGCGTTGACAGTAGCCGGGCGGGCGCCTTACTTACCTCGCCCGGCTACTCCTTACGGAATACTCATCTGTTCCCGGTCAGAAGATGCTTGGGGGAACGATATTATGATGCTGGTAATCGCATCGCATGCCGGCTGGAGCTTCCTTACCTGTGCGGATTGTGGAAAAAACATCGAGAATTTTCTCTCAGAATCCCCCAAAAGACCTTGACATCCAGAATATCTGGGCATATAATAGTATCGGATATTCATATCCACTTATGTGTTTTTGCCGATTCCATCTAACAACCGGGCGAGGGTGCTTATGAACAACAACCGTGAACCAGTCAAAGCATTAACTCTTTCCACGCTGGCTTTTGCCATTGCCTTCGCGCTGTGGGGCATGATTGCGCCCATGGCAAAGGCGTTCCAGACGGAGCTTGGATTGAGCGAACGGCAGGCGTGGATGTTGATTGCGGTTCCCGTGCTACTGGGCTCCATCGGACGAATCCCCATGGGGATGCTGGCAGATCGTTTCGGCGGCAGGATCGTTTTCTCGGCGTTGTTGCTGTTCATCGCGGTTCCAGCTTTTATGCTCAGCATGGCACACACGTACGGCAGCTTTCTGTTCTGGGGACTGTTGCTGGGGCTTGCGGGCACTTCGTTTTCCATCGGAATAGCTTTCACTTCGCGGTGGTTCCCTCCACAGAAGCAGGGGCTGGCGCTGGGCATCTACGGTGCAGGTAACATCGGGCAGAGCATTGCGCTGTTCGGAATACCTGTGCTGGCGAGCGTATGGGGTTGGCAGAACGCATACCGCGTATTTGCGCTGGTGGCTTTGGTGTGGGGAGTGGTGTTTCTTCTGCTTGCGCGGGATGCGCCCGCCAAGGCTCAGCCGAAGTCCTTAGGCGCGATGCTGAAAGTGCTGACAGGGGAACCGCTATCGTGGTTGCTGTCACTGTTTTACTTCGTTACCTTCGGTGGGTTTGTGGCACTGAGCATTGGCTTGCCCAAGCTCCTGCAGGAGATTTTCCACCTGACCAAAGAGGACGCCGGGTTGCGGGTGGCAGGTTTTGTGGTGGTTGCCACGGCTATGCGCCCGATCGGCGGATGGCTCAGCGACCGCTTCGGTGGGGCGAAGGTGCTGATGGCGGTCTTCACGACGGCGGGCGTGCTGGCGTGGGGATTGACCATAGAGCACATCGTGCCGTTCACTATCGGCGCGCTGGGCATCGCGGCTGCCATCGGTACCGGCAACGGCGCGGTGTTCAAACTGGTGCCGCAGTACTTTCCGCGGGACGTCGGCACGGTGACGGGGCTGGTGGGCGCGATGGGCGGACTGGGAGGTTTCTTTCCGCCAATCGTGCTGGGCTACATCAAGACCTACACCGGCGAGTATGACCTGGGCTTTGTGTTGTTGTCGGCGTTCTGCCTTGCCTGTCTGGCGCTGAACTATCGGGTGTTTCTGGCTGGCAGAGCGTGGGCACAACGCGCTCTGGGAACGACCGAGACTACCTGATGCTCCGATCACGACGATAGCGAGGGGAGGATTCGTATGGCTACACGGCACGCTGTTCCGGGGCGCATCCCGAAGCCTGCTCCACAGGAAACGGTGCGCGTGGTGCGCACGACGGACAGTCCGAACTGCACCGGTGCGTGCGGTTGGCTGGCGACGGTGGTCAACGACGTGATCGTGGACCTCAAGCCCGCCGCGGACTACCCCTGTGAGGACTACAACCCCAGGGGCTGTTTGCGCGGCATGTCCATGACACATATCATCTACGGTCCCGACCGCATCCAGACCCCGCTCATCCGGGTGGGTGAGCGAGGCGAAGGCAAGTGGAAGCAAGCCACCTGGGACGAAGCGCTGGATTACATCGCCGACAAGATGAAGCACATCATGGCGACCTATGGACCGGAAAGCATGTTGCTGTTCAACCAGGTGGTGGGCACCAGCTACGTGCAGAAGGGCGCGCAGATCCGCATGGCGGCATTGCTCGGCATGTCTTTCGCCACCGCCTACGACTACAACGGCGACATCTCGATGGGGTTTACCCAGACGCTGGGCATCGACAGTGTGGAGTGCGAGACCGAGAGCTGGGGCTACGCGCGGTACGCTATCCTGTGGTCATCCAACGTGCTCCAGACGCGCATTCCGGACGCGCAGTTCCTGACCCGCTTCGCCAAACAGCGCAACAACTGCAAGATCGTGTCGATTGACCCGAGGTGCAGTCAGACGGCGAAAGCGGCAGACCTGTGGCTACCTATCAATCCGGGCACAGATGGCGCGCTTGCCCTTGCCATGTGCCGGGTGCTGATTGAGGAGAACCTGGTGGACTGGGAGTTCCTGCGCACCTATACCGACTGCGCCACATTGATTCGCGAGGACAACGGTATGCGCCTGCGTGCCAGCGACGTGGGCATGGGCGGGGAGAACGAGTTTCTGGTGTGGGACGAGGCTCACCAGACGCTTTACAAGCTGCCCACCGATACCCTGCAGTTGCCCGACGACGTGACCCCCGCCTTCCGCGGTGAATGGACGGTGCAGGTGGACGGTCGTTCCGTGCGTGTGAGACCTGTCTACGAACTGCTGGAGTCGGTGATTATGCGCGACGAGTACAACCCCGAGCGCGTGGCAGAGGTCACCGACATCCCGGCGGAGACCATTCGTCAGGTAGCGCGGGAATACGCCACCACCAAACCAGCTATCATCATCATCGGCATGGGAATCAACCATCGCTACTACGGCGACCTGACCATTCGTTCCATCCTCCTGCTCAGCGCGCTCGCGGGAAACTATGGCACGCCGGGGTCAGGAGTGTCCATCTATTCCGGACAGCACCATTTCCGCATCGATGTCAGCGGGTTCTGGTATCCCGATGGAAAACGTCCGAACGTGGTGCCCCTGCATTATTTCGTACTGGGCAAGCCGACGGAGACCATCAACCCGAAAATCAGGTTTCCGAAACACGGCTTCAAGGCGCTGTTCGTATCGCATGGCAATCCACTCGTCACCGAGTTCTCCAGCCTCATGAAGCGGGCGATCGATAATCTCGAGTTGTTCGTGGTGATCGACTTCACGATGACGCCGACGTGCGAGTACGCCGACGTGGTGCTGCCCGCGCCAACCTTCTGGGAGAAATATGACCTGGTGGGCACCAGCTGCCACCCCTACCTGCAGATTCAGCAACCGGTGATCCCGCCGCAGTACGACAGCAGGACAGAGCTGTGGATGGTACAGGAGCTTATCAAGCGGGTAGCGCCTGAGCTGTACCACTATTTCGACCTGACCGAACTAGATGCCATCCGGATCCTGCTGGAGACAGGAGGAAAGGAAACGGAAGGCATCACCCTGGAGCAGCTTCTGAAGGGGCCCGTCCGGCTGAACGTGCCCGACCCCGAGATCGGTCTGGACGAGCAGCTCCTGCACAAAAAGCCGTTCCCGCCGCGTGCCTATCCGTTCAAACTGGAGCAACAGAGAGAGTTCCTGAAGACGGGGCGCATGGAGTTCTACAAAGAAGAACCCATCTACCAGCAGATGGGGGAATCCCTGCCGGTGTTCAAGCCTGCCTTCAGCCATCTGCCGGAGGAAGACCAGAGGTTGCCCCTGTGCATTGTCACGCCGCACTCGAAATGGCGCGTGCACTCCACTCACAGCAACAACCCGGTGCTCTTGAACCTCAACCGCAAGCCGGTCGTGGAGATTAACCCGCGCGATGCGATGGAGCGCGGCATCCGCGACGGCGATCTGGTGGAGATATACAGCAACTACGGCTCCTATCGGCTGTGGGCGCTGGTCACGGAGTCCATCAAGCCGGGCGTGGTGTGCGTGGACCACGGCTGGTGGGACCGCTATCTTGCTGGTGGCAAGTACCACAGCGTGCATACGCATCAGAAAATCAAACCCACGCATGAGGCGTACTTCCTGCCGGCGGTATACGCCCCCGGACAACACTGGAAAGACACCCGCGTGGACGTGAGAAAGGTGGATGACCATGGCGCGACTGGCAATGCTCATTGACCTGACACGGTGCATCGGGTGCGATGCCTGCACGGTGGCCTGCAAGCAGGAAAACGGCACGCCTGCCGATGTGTTCTTTGCCCGCGTGCTGAACGTGGAGGCAGGCACGTATCCTACCGTGAAGCGCATCTACATCCCGGTGCTATGCAATCACTGCGACAATCCGGCTTGCCTTAAAGCCTGTCCGAACAAAGCCATCTTCCGCCGCGAGGACGGCATCGTGCTGATCGACCAGGACCGGTGTCGCGGAGCGGGAGCCTGCGTCTCCGCCTGTCCGTACGGCAATATCATCCTGACGGAACGAGACCGATGGTATCTGCCCGACGATCGTCCCTACGAGCGCGATTTCGTGCGTCCTCGCCTCAGGGAACAGGTGGCGCGTAAGTGCACTTTCTGTGCCCATCGCGTGGATGAGGGGCTGGAACCGGCGTGCGTGGTGGCGTGCCCGACGACCGCTCGCATCTTCGGTGACGTGGAAGACCCGAACAGCAAGATTTCGCAGTACATTGCCGAGCAGAGACAGACGACCGGGCGTGAGCCCTTCAAACTGCTTCCCGAAGCACAGACGCAACCCGCCAATGTGTATCTGGGGACGATGGCGACGCAGGAGGTCAGTACGCTGGAGTCTGCGTCAGTTTCCTCTGCTCGTAGGGTGGGGCGTGCACAAGAACGCGAGCCTGCACGGGCGGGGGTGATGGCGGGTGCGGCGCGGTTGTTTGCCGGGATCACCGCGCTGTGGCTATTGATGATCCTCCTGCTCCTCGCCTTGCGGGCAGACGCCCAGCAGAACGGCTCTGCTCCCACGCCTGCAGAGCTGTACTCCGATTCCTCCTGTGCGGGCTGTCACGGGCCCACCGCGATGGGTGGATTAGGACCTCCTCTGGCGGAGACGAAGCATTCGCTGGAGGAGTTCAAAAAGATCGTGCGAGAAGGGCGAGGGATGATGCCTGCTACCCCTCCGGCAGAGATGTCTGATGAAGAGGTCGCCGTCATCCACGAATTCGCGCGAAAGACGAAGCTGGACCCGTCGCAGGTGCCCATCTCCTACAAAATCGGACAGTGGCTGAGCACAACACACGTCACGGCGATATTCACGGTGATCAGCCTGGTGTGGCTGGTGCTGACTCTGCGCGTGGTCATGTACTGGGTGGACTGCGCGGGCTGGAGAAACCTGAGACCCTACCTGCGCCGGTTCGGATACGGCAGGGCGCTGGGCATATTCCTGCGCTCGCTGGTGGTGGATGGGCTGATGGTAGCGCACCTGTGGCGCCGAGACAGGTTCCGCTGGGTGATGCACGCGCTGTTGCTGTACGGCTTTCTGGGGCTGGGGCTGGCAGACATCCTGATGAGCATCTACAACCCTCTGCGCACCACGTTGCCCATCACCCACCCGCTGAAGCTTCTGCCCAATGTCTCGGGCTTGCTGATACTGGCGGGCATCGTGTACGTGCGCTACCGCTACAGCGAGGACCCTTACATCGACAACGGCATGACCCTGAGCAGAGACTACACCTTCCTGAGTCTGCTCATGTGGACCATCCTGACCGGCTTTCTGGTGGAGGGGCTTGGCTATGCGGGCGCATACGTGTGGATACAGCCGGCGTACATGCTGCACCTGGCGCTGGTAGCGGCGCTATTTCTTACCGCTCCTTTCACCCGCTTCGCGCACGTGTTTCTGGTGCCATTGCTGATCGCGTTCACGCGCCTGACATCGGAGGTGGCTTCCAGTGGGGTAGAAGCGGGTTTTATGTATGAACCGTCGCCGGGGCGTCATCACAAATCCGAGCGCATTGCCGCCGACGTCCTGCGTCAGGTGGCGCCGGAGGTCGCGGGGCAGTTCCGCCTGCGGTACTACCCATAGCAGAGGAGGTTTCTTGCCATGAGAGACAACGGTTTGGACACGATGCCGGAGCAACCCAACGCTGTCCTTCGCCGCCGGATACTGGGCTGGCTGGTGGGAGTGATCAATCTGGCAGTGGTCGGTGGCATCATCGCGCCGGTACTGGCGTTCATCAGCTCACCGGCTAACCAGCGACGAAGGCAGGATGAGTGGGTGCCCATACTCGACGAGCGCGATTTACAGCGAGGCGAGACACGACCGGTAACCTACGAAATGACCGTACAGGATGGATACACCATCGCACAACGCAAGTACAGCGTGTACGTTTACCGTCGCATGGACGGTTCCGTGGTGGCGTTCGACACATCCTGTCCCCATCTGGGCTGTCGGGTGGAGTTCAAACCGCGCAAACAGCGCTATGTCTGTCCCTGTCATGGAGGCGTGTTCGATGCCGAGGGCAATCTGGTATCCGGTCCGCCGCCGCGCGGGTTGACCAGGCTTCCCGTTCAGATAGAGGGAGGCAAAATCTGGATACGGAGGGCGTAGACCAATGGCACACCTGGCACAAAAGCCGTCCGAGAGGAACGCAGTTACCGAAGAGACTCCTCGTTCTGATGGCAAGGCGATGGTCGGTTTGTCTCCTGGCACCGGTTGGATGGGGCGCGTACGCGACTGGATCGAACAGCGCACGGGGCTCTTCGCCTTCATCAAGCGACAGCTGGACGAGCCCATGCCTCCGGGCGTTGGCTGGTGGCAGACGCTGGGTAACCTGTTGCTGACTCTGCTCATATTCCAGTTCATCACCGGTTTCGCGCTTGCCATGTTCTATGCTCCAACGCCCGATCACGCCCATCAGAGCGTTCGGCATATCATGGAAGAGGTACCTCTGGGAGCGTTCATTCGCGGATTGCACCACTGGGGTTCCTCGTTCATCATGCTGGTGATGGTACTTCACATTATGCGCGTGTTCTTCTGGGGCGCGTACAAGAAGCCGCGCGAGCTGACCTGGCTGGTGGGCGTGGCTATCTTCCAGGTGATGACAGCATTCGCCTTCACGGGTTATCTGCTCGTGTGGGACCAGAAGGCGTACTGGGCAACAGTGGTGGGCACACGGTTCGCCAGCACGGTGCCCGTCATCGGCGAGTGGCTGATGCACTTTCTGCGCGGAGGCGAGGAGGTGGGCGCGCTGACCCTCACCCGCTTCTACGCCATCCACATCATGCTGTTGCCGGTGGTGCTGGTGTTGCTTACCGCAGCGCACCTGTATCTCGTCCGGCGCCTGCACATCGCCGGTCCGGTGGTGCCGCAGAAGGGCACACCTCTGCCCTTCTATCCCTACCAGCTGTTCCGCGATGCGGTGGTGGTTGTGGCTGGCGTTGGTCTGCTGGTGACCTGTGCTCTGCTCTTCAAACCCGCGCTGTATCCAGTTGCGGACCCCTCTGGCACCGACTTCACCCCTCGACCGGAGTGGTATTTTCTGGGTCTGTATGAGTTGCTGAAGCTGATGCCGCCCAAGCTGGAAGTGCTGGGTACCGTGGTCATCCCCGGACTGGTGGCGCTGGCAATGGTGATTCTGCCCTGGCTGGACAGGTCGCCCTCGCGCCATCCGGCTTATCGCAAGTGGGTGATCGACCTGGGGTTGATCGTCATCTTCCTCATCGGGGTGTTGACGCTCAAGGGCGTCCTATCGGAACCACCGATGCCACACCCCACGCCCACAGCGGTGTCCACATCGGCGCCACCGTCGCGTTAGGCACAGGTGGCAGGGCACGCTCCCTGCCACCTCCTTTCGCTTCTGCAGGACAAACCGCTGTCCGTCCCTAAAGTATGAAACGCTATGCGTACCCGTAGAAAGCCACGATCAACCTATTCTCTCGTTGCGCTCGTGCTGGTGCTTGCGCTTTCCGCGCTGTGGTATCGGTGGATGCCCGCGCGCGGGGACTTTGTGGGCAAGGTGGTGGGCGTATCCGACGGCGACACCATCGAGGTCATGCGGGCGGGACGCGCGGTGCGGGTGAGACTGAACGGCATCGACTGCCCGGAGAGCCATCAGGCATACGGCACCCGTGCCAAGCAGTTCACCTCCGAGCTGGTCTTTGGGAAGACGGTGGCGGTGCAGATACACGGCACCGACCAGTATGGACGCATCCTCGGCGAGGTCATCCTGCCGGATGGGCGAAGCCTGAACCGCGAGCTGGTGCGCAACGGGTATGCGTGGTGGTATCGGCGCTACTCAAACGACCCGGTGCTTCAGCAACTGGAGGACGAGGCTCGCCGGGCGCGCAGGGGACTGTGGCGCGATAGAAACCCTGTTCCGCCCTGGGAATTTCGCAGAGAGCGCAGGAGTCGGTAGTCGGGCTGGTCGTCCGGGCAACGAGTGCTGGGCTGTGCAGGAATCATCTAAGTCTCTTCCGAAAGCGTACTGCAACCGCAATACGAAAGGAGCAGTGCAGACATGGAGATCGGCATACTGACAGCACCGTTTGGTGGAGAGCCGCTGGAAGTGGTTGCTGCGTTCGCGGGCGAACACGGCTTCGCGGCGCTGGAGGTGGCAGCCGGGCCCGGCTCGAAACATATCGACCTGACGAACTTCAGCAAGGCGGACGCCGAACGCATCACCGAACTGCTGGAGCGACGCGCCCTGCGCATCAGCAGTGTCGCCTGCTATACCAACACGACCCCAGCCGACCCGGCTGAGCAGGCGAAGGTGATCGATCTGCTGAAGAAGGCAGTGGACGCCGCCAAACTGCTGAATGTGGACGTGGTGTGCACGCTGGGCGGGATGCCCGTGCCCGGCAAAGACAAGTTCAAGACCATCGAAGAGGATTGCAAACAGGTCTTCCCGCCGGTGCTGGAGTACGCGGGCGAGCGCGGCATCAAGATCGCGCTGGAGAACTGGTACGCCACCAACATGCAGGGGTTGGAGCACTGGAAGTGCATGTTTGAGACCATTCCCCATGAGAACTTCGGGCTGAACTTCGACCCGTCGCACCTCATCTGGCAGGGCATCGACTACATCGGCGCCGTGCATCACTTCGGCAAGCGAATCTTCCACACGCACGCCAAAGACACCGAAATCCGCGAGGACAAACTGCGCTGGCTGGGCAATCAGGCGCACGGCTGGTGGCGTTACGTCATCCCCGGATTCGGTGCGGTGCGCTGGGGCGAGTACATCGGCGCGCTTCGCTCCATCGGCTACGACGGCGTACTGTCCATCGAGCACGAGGACAGCGCGTTCGGGCGCGAAGAGGGCTTCCTCGCCGGCAAGAGGTATCTCAGTCAGTTCGTGTAGGAGGCGGAGATGGCATACCTGCTGGGCATTGACGTGGGCACCAGCGGCACGAAGGCTCTGCTCATCGACGAGAGCGGCAGGGTGGTGGCTCGCGCGGTCAGCGAGTATCCGCTCTACACCCCGAAACCGCTGTGGGCAGAGCAGGAACCCGCCGACTGGTGGCGCGCTACCTGCGAAAGCATCCGCGAGGTGCTGAGTCGCGCGGGCGTATCGGGCGACGAGGTGAAAGGCGTTGGGCTGTCGGGGCAGATGCACGGCTCGGTGTTTCTGGACGAGAACAACGAGGTCATCCGCCCCGCCATCCTGTGGTGCGACCAGCGCACCGCCGCCGAATGCCAGTGGATTACCGACACCGTCGGGCGCGAGCGGGTGGTGGACCTCACCTCTAACCCGGTGCTAACCGGTTTTCAGGCGGGCAAAATCATCTGGTTGCGCAACAACGAGCCGGAGGCATACGCCCGCGTGCGCAAGGTGCTGTTGCCCAAAGACTACATCCGCTACCTGCTGACGGGCGAATATGCAACCGAAGTGTCGGATGCGTCGGGTACGTCGCTGTTCAACGTGCGCAAACGCCGGTGGGCAGACGAAGTGCTGGACGCCATCGGCATCCCGCGCGAGTGGATGCCCAAGGTGTACGAATCGCCCGAAGTGACGGGGCGCATCACCGCACAGGCGGCTTCGGCGACCGGTTTGAAAGAGGGCACGCCCGTGGTGGGCGGTGGCGGCGACCAGGCGGCAGGCGCGGTGGGCAACGGCATCGTGGAGACCGGCGTGGTGTCGGTGTCGGTGGGCACGTCGGGGGTGGTGTTCGCCTTCGCGGATGAACCGGTGGTAGACCCCGGCTTGCGCACGCACACCTTCTGCCACGCGGTGCCCGGCAAATGGCACGTGATGGGCGTGATGCTGTCGGCGGGGGGAAGCCTGCGCTGGTGGCGCGACGCCTTCGCCACGGAAGAGAAGACGGTGGCATCAGCGATGGGCGTGGACCCCTACGAGCTGATTACTGCCGAGGCGGCGCAGGCTCCGCTGGGCGCGGAAGGGTTGCTCTTCCTGCCATACCTCACCGGCGAGCGCACCCCCCATGCCGACCCCCATGCGCGCGGCGTGTTCTTCGGCGTGACCCTGCGTTCCGACAGGGCGCACTTCGCGCGGGCGATTCTGGAGGGCGTGGCGTTCGGCTTGCGCGACTCGTTCGAAATCCTGCGCGAGATGGGTCTGCCCATCACGCAGGTACGGGCGTCGGGCGGAGGCGCGCGCAGTGCCGTGTGGCGTCAGATTCTGGCGGACGTGTCGGGCTACGACCACGTGACCATCAACGTGGACGAGGGTCCGGCTTTCGGAGTGGCGTTGCTGGCGGGCGTGGGCACGGGAGTGTGGAAGAGCGTGCCGGAAGCCTGTCATGCCACCATCGAGGTGGTCAGCAACACCCCCGCCAGCGCCGACGCCCATCGTGCCTACGAGCCGTATTACGCGCTGTATCGCCAGCTGTACCAGCACCTGAAGGCAGACTTTGCCGAGGTGGCGCGGTTGATGGAACCGTAGGGGCAGACCTTGTGTCTGCCCTTATGTTTGTGCGCGTGCCCCTGTTCGTGTTCAGGGGTTTTGCATCAGCGCACCACGTCCGGCAATCCCACCGTAGGGGCAGACCTTGTGTCTGCCCTTATGCTTGTGTTTGCCCTTGTGCTTGTGTCTGCTCTTCTGCCTGTGTCTGCCCGTGTTCCCATATCTGCCCGTGAACCGGATGCGGACGACCGTTCATTATGGGGCAATCATCGGTTAAAGGGCAACCACAAGGGTTGCCCCGTACGGGGTGATGTGGTGACTGCGCGGGCAACCACAAGGGTTGCCCCTACGGGTGATGTGGTGACCTCGTGGGCAACCACAAGGGTTGCCCCGACGGGGTATGCGGACATGGCTTGGGGCAATCATTTGCGGTGGGGCAACCACAAGGGTTGCCCCTACGGGGTGTGCGGACATGGCTGGCGATAGTCGGGATAGATGGGCACAATCAGGTGTCCCTATTTCCGCGCGCTACCGAGCCGAAGATGCGCCTGTTGTAGGCGCCGTATTTGGCACAAGTGCGCAGAATCGCTTCGCGCTTTTGGCGCATGAGGCATATCCAACCCGTTGCAGGATTCGTTTGCCAACGGCTATTCTCCCTCTACCTGCGCTTGCAGGATGCCTCGCCTCCGCGGAGGGTGGTTGAAAGCCCGTAGCACGGGCATCTTGCCCACGATGAAGGCAGTGCCCGCCCGTCCCTGAGGACACAATGGGGGCGGTTGATGTGGACGGCAGGGTGTATGGGCGGGGACGCCCGAGCCACGAGTCTGAGTTCTCGAACGCCCTCCCGCCTCCGCTTGACAAACCGCAAGGGCTTTCGTTATACTCTATGCAACGGGTTCCTTTAAGTCCGTCCTGCGAGGCGGACAAGGAGCGATGCATCCGGTTGTACCCATCGTTGCACCTCTCCTTGCCGCCCGCTGTCATCAACGCATTCTGGAGGCAACCGATGCCCACGGAAGTGAAAGTGATGGATGCCCACGAGATGCGACGCGCCCTCACCCGCATCGCCCACGAGATTCTGGAACGCAATAAAGGGGCACAGGACCTGGTGCTGGTGGGCATCCTGCGGCGAGGAGCTCCGCTGGCGCACCGCCTGAGCCGGCTGATCGAGAACATCGAAGGCACCGCCGTGCCCGTCGGCGAGCTGGACATCACCCTGTATCGCGACGACTACCGCACCTACACCGTGTCCGACATCGGCGCCACCCGTATCCCGGTGGACATCGACGGCAAGCGCATCGTGCTGGTGGATGAGGTGATTTACACCGGGCGCACGGTGCGCGCTGCGATTACCGCGCTGATGGACCTGGGCAGACCCGCCTGCATCCAGCTGGCGGTGCTGATCGACCGCGGACACCGCGAACTGCCCATCCGCCCCGACTACGTGGGCAAAAACCTGCCCACCTCCCGGCAGGAGTTTGTGGAGGTCAAACTGGAGGAACTGCACGGAGAGGACTCCGTGTGCATCCGCAAACCCGATGAGGAGCGAACACCATGTTGACCGACCTGATAGCACTGCGCGATACCGACCCGGAAGACATCCGCCTGCTTCTGGACACCGCGCAATCTTTCAAGGAGATACTCGACCGCCCCGTGAAGAAGGTGCCTACGCTGAGGGGCAGGCAGGTGGTAACGCTGTTCTACGAAGCCAGCACGCGCACGCGCGTCTCGTTCGAGAACGCGGCGAAAATCATGTCGGCGGATACCACCAGCGTAGCCGCGGCGACGAGCTCGGTGCAGAAGGGCGAGAGCCTGCTGGACACCGTGCGCAACCTTCGGGCGATGCGCATTGACTGTCTGGTGATGCGCCACCCGCAATCGGGCGCGGCGCACCTGGTGGCGCAGGCGCTGGACATCCCGGTGGTCAACGCGGGCGACGGGATGCATGAACACCCCACGCAGGCTTTGCTGGACATGCTCACCATCCGCCAGCACAAGGGCAGGCTGGAAGGGCTGACGGTGGCTATCGTGGGCGACATCATGCACAGCCGCGTGGCGCGAAGCAACCTGTGGGGGCTGACCAAAATGGGCGCGCGGGTGCGCTTCGTGGGACCGGCGACCCTCCTCCCGCGCGATGTGCAACGCCTGCCGGTGGAGGTCTACACCGATTTGAGGCAGGGCATCGAGGGTGCGGATGTGGTAATGGCTCTGCGACTTCAGCAGGAGCGCATGGAACGCGGGCTTCTGCCGAGCCTTCGCGAGTATTCTCAGCGCTGGGGAGTGAACGCCCGCGCGCTGGAAGTCACCAAGCCCGATTGCATCGTGATGCATCCCGGTCCCATGAACCGCGGTGTGGAGATTGCCGACGACGTGGCAGATAGCGGTCGCTCGGTGATACTGGAGCAGGTTACCAACGGCGTCGCCGTCCGTATGGCGGTGCTGTACCATCTTCTCGGTGGGGAGGCGTCAGCATGAGAACCATCTTTCGCAGGGCACACGTTTGCGACCCGTCGCAGGGGATTGATCGCGTGGCGGATGTGGTGGTGGACGAGGGCAGGGTGCTGGCGATTGTGGACGACAGCACGCCGTACGATGTGGGCAGTTGCGAGGTGATAGACTGCGCGGGGCTTGTGCTGACGCCGGGCTTGATCGACCTGCACGTTCACCTGCGCGAGCCCGGTTATGAATACAAAGAGGATGTGCAGTCGGGCACACTGGCGGCGGCAGCAGGGGGCTTCAGCGCGGTGTGCTGTATGCCCAACACCGACCCGCCGCTGGACGAGCCGTCGGTCATTCGCGGTCTGCTGAAGCGGGCGGAACAGGTGGCAAGCACGCGCGTCTATCCGATAGCCGCCATCACGAAAGGCTTGCAGGCGGAGGGCTTGAGCGAGATGTCGGCGCTCAAGGAAGCAGGAGCGGTTGCGGTGACCGACGATGCCTATCCTCTGCAGTCGGCGGAGGTGTTGCGTCGGGGGATGGAGTACGCTGGGCAACTCGGCTTGCCGGTGCTGACGCACTGCGAGGACAAGTCGCTGACGCGTGACGCCTGCATGAACGAGGGGCTGACCTCCACCGTCATGGGCTTGCGCGGGATGCCGGCTGTGGCGGAGGAGGTGCAGGTGGCGCGCAACTGCCTGCTGAGCCTGTATACGGGCTGTCGCCTGCACATCCTGCACGTTTCCACGGCGGGGGCGGTGCAGATTATCCGCTGGGCGAAGGAGCGCGGCGCGCCGGTGACTGCTGAGACGTGCCCGCACTACTTCGCGCTGACGGACGAGGCGTGCATGGGCTACAACACCAACGCCAAGATGAATCCGCCCCTGCGCACGCAGGCGGACTGCGACGCGCTGATAGAGGGTCTGCTGGACGGCACCATCGATGCCATCGCCACCGACCACGCCCCACACGCTGCCCACGAGAAGGCGCAGGAGTTTGCGCTGGCGCCGTTTGGCATCGTGGGGTTGGAGACCGCCTTTGCGCTGGCGTACACGGAGCTGGTGCAGACCGGCAAGATGAGTCTGAGCGCGCTTATCGAGAAGATGAGCCTTCAGCCTGCACGCGTTCTGGGATTGCTTGGAGGAACCCTTCAGCCGGGAGCGCCAGCCGACATCGCGCTGTTCGACCTGAGCCGTCGCTGGACGGTGCGAGCCAGCGAGTTCCGCTCCAGATCGCGCAACACGCCGTTCGAAGGCTGGGAGCTGGTGGGTAAGCCGGTACTGACGATGGTCGACGGCAGGATCGTCTTTCGGGAGAGCGCATCGTAATGGCAGAGAACCTGCTGACCAACGTCACCATCTACACGATGGACGATAGCCAGCCCGTGGCGAATGCTCTGGTCTGGCGCGACGAGCGCATTCTGGCGGTGGGTGAGGCGGAAGACCTCCGCGCCCGCTATCCTGGCGCGCACAGAATCGATGGGGGAGGGTTGTTCGTCACGCCCGGCTTCAACGACTGCCACTGTCACATTCTGGCGTATGGTCTGGACCTGAGCGTGGCAAACCTGAGTCCGGAGAGGGCACCGGACATCCCGTCCCTGCTGGAGCAACTGCGCAGATGGGCGCAGGCAAGTCCCGATGCGCCGTGGATTGTGGGCAGTTTCTATGACCAGAACCGCATGGCGGAACGCGCACATCCCACCCGCGCCGACCTGGACAGGGTGAGCGCAGAGAAGCCCGTTCTCATTCATCACACCAGCAAGCACGGCGCGGTGGTGAACTCGGTGGCGTTGCGACTGGCGGGCATCACGCGCGAGACACCCGACCCACCCGGAGGCACCATCGTGCGAAACGAGCACGGTGAACCGACCGGGGTGCTGCTGGAGAGCGCGGTGGAGCTGGTCACGCGACATCAGCCCGCACCGTCCCACGCGCAGAAGGTGAAAGCGGTGCACCTTGCCGCGCAGGCGATGGCAGAGAAGGGCATCACTTCGGCATCGGACGCCAGCGCGGGATGGGGCGACCTGCAGGGGGAGATCTCTGCGTATACACAGGCGGTCAACGAGGGCGCGCCGTTGCGGGTGACGCTGATGATCCTGGCGAGTGCGCTCCAGCGAGATGGACGCTGGACGACACCACAGGAGATACAAACCGGTAGCGAGGGGGTGCGTACCGGCATCGTCAAGCTGTTCGCGGACGGTGCGCTGACCACCCGAACCGCCGCGCTGAAAGAGCCTTTCGTGGACACTGGAACAACAGGGCTCCTGCTTGCGAGCGAGCACGAACTGCGTGAAGCGGTACTCGGCGCGCACCAGGCAGGCTGGCAGATGGCGACACACGCCATCGGTGACCGCGCTATCAAGGTGGTGTTGAATCTGTACGAGCAGGCATTGTCCGAGTCACCGCGTGCCGACTGTCGTCATCGTATTGAACATTGCATGTTGCTGGATGACGGTCTGATTTCTCGCCTGCGGGCGCTGGAGGTGGTGGCGGTTCTGCAACCGGAGTTTATCGGGCGCCTGGGCGATGCTTACCGATACGGGCTGGGTGAGGAGCGAGCGAGTCGGCTCAACAGGGTGCGTTCCCTGCTCGGTAGTGGTGTGCCGGTAGCGTTCAGCTCCGACTGTCCGGTGGTTTTGGGCGACCCGCTGGCGGGCATCCGCTCGGCCATGGAGCGCAAGACACCGCTGGGCGTTGTGCTGAACCATAACGAGCGGGTAGACGCTATGACCGCCATCCGCCTGTATACGCGGGGTTCTGCGTTTGCGGTCAGGGACGAAGAGCAGGCGGGCAGTTTGACGCCGGGCAAGCGAGCAGACTTGGCTGTGCTGAGTCGCGACCCGGCATCGACGCCGGTGGATGAGTGGGAGGATTTGCGCGTGGTGGCTACCGTTTTCGGTGGCAGAGTGGTTGCAGGGAGGTTAGAATGAAGGCTCTACTGGCTCTGGAAGACGGGGTGACCTTCGAGGGCGAGGCGATCGGTGCGCCCGGCACGGTGGTGGGCGAGGTGGTGTTCAACACTGGCATGACCGGCTATCAGGAGATTCTGACCGACCCATCCTATGCCGGTCAAATCGTCACGCTGACCTACCCGCTCATCGGCAACTACGGCATCAACGAGGACGACGACGAATCCCGGCGCATTCAGGTATCTGCGCTGGTGGTGCGCGAGGCGTGCGAGCATCCAAGCAACTGGCGTGCGCGCTGGACTCTGCGCGAGCATCTGCGGGCGAAGGGCATTTCAGGCATTCACGGCATCGATACCCGTGCGCTCACCCGACGTCTGCGTGCGGCGGGCGTGATGATGGGCGTTCTGACCACCGAGCTCACTCGCGAGGAGGCGTTGCGTCACTTACAGGCGTCGCCAAGATACGATACATACAACTTCGTGCGAATGGTCACCACGCCAGAGCCGTACGTGTGGGACGCCGAGGGCATGAAGCCGGTGGACGCGCCGGTGCTTCCGGGCACGCGCTACCGCATCACGATGATCGACTGCGGGCTGAAGTACAATATCCTGCGCCGATTCGCCGCGCTGGGCAGCCGGGTGACGGTGTTGCCATGCACCGCGACCGCCGAGGACATCCTTTCTACCCATCCGGACGGCGTGGCACTCTCGCCGGGACCGGGCGACCCGGCACTGCTGGGCGATATTGTGGAACAGGTGCGCAAGCTCATCGGCAAGGTGCCCATTTTCGGCATCTGTCTGGGCAACCAGCTGGTGGGCGCGGCGTTTGGCGCGAAGACGTTCAAGCTGAAGTTCGGGCATCGGGGCTGTAACCACCCGGTGAAAGACCTGCGTTCCGGACAGGTGACCATCACCTCGCAGAATCACGGCTACGCGGTAGACCCATCAGGGCTGGCGCCGGGGGTGGAAGTGTGGCAGATCAACCTGAACGACGGCACGGTGGAGGGTATCCGGCACACCTCGTTGCCGATTTTCACCCTGCAATACCACCCGGAGGCGTCGCCAGGACCGCGCGACAGCGACCTTTACTTTGCAGAATTCCTGCGACTGATCGATGAGAGCCGGTAGGATGAGCAAACGTGTGGGCATAGCCGTCTTGATTATCGCGGTAACCGCTCTGGCGATATGGGCGCGAGCCGTGTCGCTGGATGCAGACCCGGATTTTCGCCTCTGCTGGAACACGGGCTTGCTGACAGACGAGGGCTTCTACACCCACAACGCCCGCAACGCCGTGTTGCTGGGACGGGAACGCACCGACGAGTTCAATAACAAGGTGCTCAGTCCGCTGGTGCACGCGGTGCAGGCGGCGGTGTTCCGGATATTCGGCGTGGGCTATCCGCAGGCGCGCGCGATATCCGTGGTGTGTAGCCTGCTGACCCTTCTGGTGATGTTTGGTGCCCTGCGTCGCGCGTTTGGTGAGCGGGTGGCATGGCTCGGTACGCTGGTGCTCGCGTGGGAGCATACTTACCTGATGTACAACCGCATGGCTCTGCTGGAGACCCCAGCCACCCTGTTCCTGGCGCTGGCGTTCTATGCGTGGGTTCGGCGTGGTGAGGGACTATCGTGGGCGATGCTGGCAGGCATTATGACCGTCACGGCGTGCAGTATCAAGTCGTTGTGTGTCTTCTTCATCCCCGCTCCTCTGCTGGCTAGCTGGTGGAGCGGTCGCACGCATCGGCGTGACACGCGCTACGAGATAACAGCCACCGCAGGCGGTATGGTCATCGCCGGGTTGCTGTATGCGGGCAGCTGGCTGTTGCCACACTGGCGCGAGTACCGCCACATGAGCGACTTCTATCTGACGTATCAAATCATGCCGCGCAGTCTCTGGGAGGCGTTCCTCGACGTGCGCCAGGCGTTGCTCAATCATCAGTTCGGCTTGATGGGCTACCTGTTCGCGCACATGCCCGTTACCATCTTTCTGGCGCTGACTACGACCCTGCTGGCGGTGTTTCGCCCGGAGGAGCGTCGCCGCGGCAACGGAGCGGTGGAGTTCCTGCTGGTGTGGATGTGGCTTGGTCTGGCGTTGCTGTCGATTATCCGCTTCGCGCCAAGCCGGTATTACGTCCCCGTCTATCCGGCGGTGGTGGTGCTGGCGGCTCTGGGCGTCGTGCGCCTGCCGGAGGTAGCCCGCATGGTGTGGCGTGCAGGCGGATGGTGGGCGCACCTGCTCAGGACGCTGGTGCTGGGTTACGCATTCTACTTTGCTCTGCTCTTCACCCTGAGGGCGCCCTTCTCATGGTCGCTGGTTTATCTGGCGATGCTGATGGCAGTTTCCGGTGCGGTGGTTTTGCAGTGGGTTCTGCATCGCGTGTTTGTGGACGGGACGTTCTCCCTACGCTGGGCGCCCGCCGCCGTGCTGGTTACGATTGCGGGATGGAACGCCTGGTACTTTGCGGGCTGGTACGAAAATCGGCAGTATGCCCTGAAAGAGTTCGCCGAGCGACTGGAGCAGATACTGCCTCAACGCGCTGTGGTGGCGGGCAACTGTGCGCCGGGCATGTGCATGGACGCACCGGTGTCCACGCTTCTCGTGATCCCATCGCTGGCGAACTACCCTGACCCTATCGAGCGGTACGGAGTCACGCATGTGGTGGTGCTGGAAACTCCGCGTGCCGAGTGGTGGTGGCGCAAGGATTATCCCGGCTTGTTCCAGCGGCGCCATCGCGTGCTGAGGGGATGGGTCGGTCCCTACGCCATATCGGTTTACGAAGTGCCGGGCTGGTTGCGTGAAGCGTACCGATGGAAACTGAACGCGCACCGCCTGCCGCGAGGGGAGGACGGAGCGCGCGTTGTGCGCGGGGGAAGAGGAGGCTCGTGATGCCGTTCAGTACACTGTGCCGAGGCGGAATGTGGCGAAAAGAGTGCCCCGACTGGTTCATGCGCGTGGACGAAGACAACCGCGGGGAGACCGAGCGCTGGTACCTGCCGCGCGTGCTGGATAGTGAGTGGAAGGCGGTACGTGTGCCCCACTGCTGGGAGCAGGAGGGGATTTCCAGACGTTTCGAGGGTCCTGTCTGGTATGTGACCGAGGCGGAAGTTCCTGCCGAATGGCATCGGGGGCGCATCTGGCTCCTGCTGGAGGGGGTCAGCTACGCCACGCAAGTGTGGGCGAACGGCAGGTACATGGGCACGCATGTGGGCTTGTGGGACCGGTTCGCCTGCGACATCACGTCGTGCATCGAGGGCGGGAAGGTGTTCATCGCGCTGAGAGTGATCAAGCCAGGCGGCAGTACCTATCCGGTGCCCAGCACGCTGGCAGGTTTCCTGCCCTACGTACACGGCACGTTCGGCGGTATCTGGCAGAAGGCGTGGTTGATACGCACTCCAGAGGCATGGATGGAAGACCTCTACCCGAACGTCATCGGCAAGGGACACGTGGAGGTGGAGGTCTCCTGTGGTGGGAAGCTTCCGGCAACGCTGAATCTCACTCTCTATCGCCCCGATGGGACAGACATTGACGCGCGGGAGGTGCAGTGCGACGAGCGCGGTTACGTTCGTGTAACCCTCGATGACCCCGAGCCGCAATGGTGGTCGCCGTATTCTCCGAACCTCTACCGGCTGGAGGTGGAGATCACCGACCTGCACGGCGACACCTGCCGCATTCCGCGTTGGTTCGGGATGCGTTCCCTGCAGGTGAAGGGAGACACCATTCTGCTGAACGGCGAGCCGATCTATCCGCGAGGTATCCTCCACTGGGGCTGGTATCCCCAGCACATCGCACCCAACCCGACAGAGGACGAGGTGTGGTCGGAGCTGAAGGCGATTCGCGAACTCGGCTACAACATGGTCAAGTTCTGTCTGTGGGTACCGCCCCAACACTACCTGCACCTGTGCGACGAGATGGGGTTGCTGGCATGGATGGAACTGCCCATGTGGTTGCCCGAGGTGACGCCAGCGTTTCAACGGCAGGCAGTGGAAGAGTACACCCGCATTGTCCTCCAGACACGCGGTCATACCAGTATTATCGCGTGGACGCTTGGCTGTGAACTCACTGCGAGTGCGGGCGCGCAGTTTCTGGAAAAGCTGTATCGGCTGGTGAAACGACTGACCGACTGTCCGCTGGTGCGCGATAACAGTGGCGGCGGTGAGGCATATCATGGTCTGCTCAAGGAGTATGCCGACTTCTACGACAACCACTTCTACTGTGACCTGCCCTTCTTCCGAGCGCTGTGCGACTACTTCGCTCCGAGAGGGCGGCAGTATCAGCCGTGGCTGTTTGGTGAATACTGCGACGTGGACACTTTCCGCGATGTGCCCGCCATTCTGGAAGCGAACAGCGGCGCGCCGCCCTGGTGGGCTACCGACGATGAAGAGATCAACCCACGGGGCGTGCGTCCAAACGTGTACGCGGTAGACCAGATGCGGGATTTCCATCGCGAGGAAATCGCCCCGCACCGCCACGCGCTCAAACTCTCAGCGAGGGGGCAGGGGCTTTTTTACCGCAAATGCATGATCGAAAGCACTCGCCTGTATCGCGAAATCGGCGGCTACGTGATCACCAGTATCACAGATACTCCCATTGCCACCTCCGGCATGTGGGACGACCTGGGTGAACTGAAATGGCAGCCGGAGGAGTTTCGTCAGTTCAACACAGATAGCGTGCTGTTGCTTCAGTTCCACCGTCGGCGAGAGTGGGTGAACGGGGGAGACCGCCCCGCTTACGTCGACCGCTGGAACTTCTGGTCGGGTGAGAAGCTGGTGGCTCACGTCGCCGTGTCCCACTACGGTCGCCACGACTGCCGGGGCAGGCTACGCTGGGAACTGCGCGACGAGGCGGACGTGGTGATTCAGCAGGGCGAGTGTCCCGCCTCCGAACCGATACGGGTCGGCACGCTGACCCATGTCGCTGTGCTGGAATTGCAGATGCCGGCTGTCAAACGGATGGAGCGGTTGACCCTGCGATGCGTACTGCACATGGACAGCGAGCAGGTGCGGAATGAGTGGAACCTGTGGTGCTACCCGGCGGTGGAGTCGGGAGTGCTGGAGCAGTGGGCAGTGTATGACCCGATGCACCGCCTGCGCGGAGCGGAAGAGGCTGGATGGACGCCGAGAGCGGTCTCGCCTGAGGAACTGTCCCGAGAGCGGCGCATCATTGCGTCGGCGTGGCATCCGGCTCTGCTGGAGGCGTTGCGTGGCGGCGCGAGGGTGGTGCTGTTCCACCGGCAGCACGATGGCTTGCCCGCAGAAGGAGCTCCGTTCTGGCGCGAGGCGGTACGGCTCTTTCTGCCGCATCCCCTCTGGCAGAGATTCCGGCAGATGGGATTTACCGAGGGGCAGTTCTACGGACTCACCTGCGATTGCGCGTTCGTGCCGGAGCGAATGAGTGAGCTCTTGGGCACAGACACAGCGATTCAGCCTGTATTGCGTCGCGTGGATGCCCGTTCGTTGAGGTTGCACGATTATCTGATAGACGTCAGGGTGGGCGAAGGCAGGTTGCTGGCAACCACTTTGCGCGTGGACGGCGGGCTGGGTGACGCGCCATCGGGCATCGCGCGCAACGTGGCGGGTTTGTGGCTTCTCTATTGCATGACGGAAGTTCTCAACGAGAGGTAAGACATGCCAAAGGACCCCAGTATTCGCAAGGTGATGGTTATCGGTTCGGGACCGATCGTGATCGGTCAGGCAGCGGAGTTCGACTACGCCGGCACGCAGGCTTGCAGGGCTCTCAAAGAAGAGGGCGTGCAGGTGGTGCTGATAAACTCGAACCCGGCGACCATCATGACCGACACTGAGATCGCTGACCGTGTGTATATCGAGCCGCTGACGGTGGAGTTCGCCGAGAAGGTGATTGCCCGCGAGCGACCGGACGGTCTTCTGCCCACGCTGGGCGGGCAGACGGGGCTGAATCTTGCTGCACAGCTCGCTTACGAGGGCATTCTGGAGAAGTACGACGTGCGTCTGCTGGGCACGCCGCTCTCCGCCATCCAGAAAGCGGAAGACCGCGAGATGTTCCGCGAGACGATGCGCGCCATCGGCGAGCCGGTGCCCGAATCATGGATCGTGGAGAGCGAGGAGCAGTTGCGCGAGGTTGCCAGAATCTGTCCGTATCCTGCCATCGTGCGTCCGGCATACACTCTCGGCGGCACGGGCGGCGGCATTGCCTACAACGAAGAGGAACTCCTGCAGATCGGGCATCTGGGGCTGAACCTGTCGATGCGCCATCAGGTGCTGGTGGAGCGCTGTTTGCTGGGCTGGAAGGAGATCGAATATGAAGTGATGCGCGATTCCGCCAACACCTGCATCACCGTATGTAACATGGAGAACCTGGACCCAATGGGTGTGCATACGGGGGATAGCATCGTGGTGGCGCCCAGCCAGACGCTGACCGACAAGGAATACCACATGCTCCGTACGGCGTCGCTGAACATCATCCGCGCGCTGGGCATCGAGGGCGGATGTAACGTGCAGTTAGCACTGGACCCGAACAGCTTCCAGTACTACGTGATCGAAGTGAACCCGCGCGTGTCGCGCTCGTCCGCGCTGGCGTCTAAAGCAACGGGTTATCCCATTGCTCGCGTCGCCGCCAAAATCGCCATCGGACTGCATCTGGACGAGATCGAGAACGCGGTAACCAAGAAGACCAAAGCCTGCTTTGAGCCTGCGCTGGACTACGTGGTGGTGAAGTTCCCGCGCTGGCCCTTCGACAAGTTCGTCACCGCAGACCGGCGTATCGGCACGCAGATGAAAGCAACTGGCGAGGTGATGTCCATCGATCGCACGTTTGAGGGGGCGCTGATGAAGGCTCTGCGCAGTCTCGAGATCGGCGTGATGGGACTGACCAGGCGCGGGGTAGCCGCTCTCTCTGACATGCAGATCGAAGAGGGACTGGCTGTGGCGACGGATGAGCGCATCTTCATCGTGGCAGAAGCGTTCCGGCGCGGCATGATGGTGGAAGAGGTCGCGCAGATTTCGAACATCGACCCGTGGTTCCTCGAGAAGATACGCCAGCTGGTGGAGATGGAAACGCGCCTGCGACTGCACGCGCGAGACCTGCGCGACCTGTTCCAAAACCCCTGCGAACAGCATCCGATGGCGGAGTTGTTCCGCACGGCGAAGGGCAAGGGCTTTCCCGATGCCATTCTGGCAGACATCGCGGGGGTGGATGAACTGACGGTGCGTCGGGCGCGAAAGGCGCTGGGCATCCAGCCCGTTTACAAGATGGTGGACACCTGTGCCGCCGAGTTCGAGGCGGAGACGCCTTACTACTACTCCTCCTACGAGCGCGGCGAGAGCGGATAGAAGAGAGCACCGAGCATCACACCGGCTTTTGTCCTTCACAGAGGGACAAAAGTTTGATAAAATGTCCCTGCAAGGAGGACAAACAAGTCGGGCGATGCGAGAGATTATCCGACAGAAGATACTGGACGGTGTCCATCAGTCGGGCAAACCGTTTGTTCCGCGAGACATAGCCCTGCCTCGCGTGCCCGGCAGAGCGATTGCAGTGACCGGCATGAGGCGCGTTGGGAAGACTACTCTGCTATGGCAGATTCTTCAGGAGCGCGCACAGTCAGGCACTCCCCGGGAAGCACTGGTTTTCTTCAGCTTCGAAGATGAGCGGCTCATGGGCATGTCGGCACAGCACCTGCACCTGCTGGTGGAGGAGTACTACGCTCTGTTCCCTGAGCATCGCGACCGCACGCTGGTTACCCTCTTCCTTGACGAAATCCAGCTGGTTCAAGGCTGGGAGACGTTCGTGCGCAGATTGCTGGACAGTGAGAAGGTAGACATCTTCCTTTCCGGTTCGTCCTCGCGGATGCTGTCGCGGGAAGTTGCCAGCAGTATGCGAGGGCGTGCGATGGAGGTGCAGGTTTTCCCGTTCAGTTTTCGAGAGTATCTGCGCTTCTACGGCGTGGAGCCAACAGCGTCGGTGGACAGGTTGTCGAAGTCGGAGCGGTCCCAGGTGCAGTTCTATCTGGAGCGTTATTTGCGGGAAGGTGGGTTTCCAGAGGTTCTGCGGGCATCGGAGAGTGACCGAACGGAGGTTCTCCGCGGTTATGTAGACCTTGTGTTGTTGAGGGACGTGATTGAGCGCTACGACGTGACCCATCCGGTTGCCCTGCGGTGGCTGGCGCGAATGCTGTTGAGCAGTTCAGCGGGGACTGCCAGCGCGCGCCGACTGCACAACGACCTGCGGTCGCAGGGATTTGCTATCGGCAAAGAGACCGTGTACGACTACATTGGCTATCTGCAGGATGCGTTCCTGATACATCTGGTGGAGATGGAATCAGATTCCGAGCGTCAACGCCTGCGCAATCCGGTCAAGGTCTATCCCAACGATATGGCGTGGATACCAGTATTTGACCGCGTCGGTCGCGCCAACGTGGGTCACGCTCTGGAAACAGCTGCCTTTCTGGAGTTGCGGCGACGCAAAGCACAGGTGACCTATGTGAAGACGCATGAGGGCTATGAGGTGGACTTCCTCGCGCGGTATGCCGACAGGGAGGAACTGGTGCAGGTGTGTGCGGACATCAGTGATGCGGATACCCGTCATCGAGAGGTGCGCGCTCTTCTCTCGGCGGCTCGACGGTTTGCGAATGCTCAGCTGACACTCGTGACGCTTCAGCCCTCTTTCGAGCAGGTGCCAGACCCCGTCAGACTGAGATGGGCGGGGGAGTGGCTTCTCGGCTACTCCTGACCCTCTTCGGGCGGGCGCGATTGCCATGCCTCGTACGCCACAATCGCCGCGGCGACCACCACGTTCAGCGACTTGCCCTTGCCCGCCATCGGGATGAACACCGCGCCGTCGCACATGCCGACAATCTTGTTGTACACGCCCACCGCTTCGTTGCCCACCACAAAACACACCTTATCGGGATAGGGGTAGGTTTTGTAGTGCTGGGCGTCCTCGGCGATTTCTATGGCGACCAGGTGGTAGCCCTCCAGCTTGAGCCGTGCAAGCGCCTCTTCGGGCCGCTCAAAATACCGCCATGATACGCGCCGATGGTGTCCCATAGAGGTCACGTGTATCTGCGGATGTGGGGGCACGGGCGTGTGCCCGGTCAGTATCAACTCCTTCGCGCCGACAGCATCTGCGACGCGGAACATTCCCCCCACATTATAGGGGTCATCCCAGTCCTGCAGGAGGAACGCGATGGTCATCTCTCTGCCGAATTCGGCGGAATAGCGCTCGTGCAGACGGCGGATGGCTGTTTTGGATCGTAGCGTCTTGCCTGGCATTCCACACCCCCTTCCGATGTCGCCCGCTTCAGATAAGAATCTCCTCTTTCCAGCCCAGCTTGACCAGGTCTATACGCTTCGGATCGCTAACGCCCAGCCCGTATTTGAGTTCCGCTTCCGTGATGTGTTTGGGTGGGGTCTCCAACGCAATCTCTTCGCCAAAGTGCTGGCGTCGCTTCGCTTGAATGAGCTTCAGCCCCATCGCATCGATTGCCACCGGGTCAAACGAGACGAACAGCCCTTTGTACTGCCACACGTAGCGCGGATCCCAGTGGTGTGGACCTCGCCCATGGAACAGGGGCGTCAGCGCGAGCAGGATGTTGAGCCTCGTCTTTCCCTTCACCGCAGGCAGGTCCCACACCGAAGCGAGCGAAGAGCAGGCATCCGGATGGTAGCTGGATGGGTTTTCAGAGAAGATGATGTAGTTCTTGATACACCCTCCGATACCCGACCACCAGTGTGTGCGCACCGGACGCACATTGATGAGGGCGGTGCAGGGGGCTAAGGTTTGCCGGGCACCGCGGTCGTCAATCCGGATGTTGCCTTCGGGTACGCCAGCATCCATCAGCCGCTTCTGGATGGCGCGTTCCACTTCCTTCGGCGTCGGCAGAGGCGTCCACACGTTCGTCTTGATACCCACGATGTCTGTGGGTTTTACCAATCGCTTCCATGCCTCTACGGGGTTCCTGACGCCTACCAGCGCAGTCACGGCGTCATCCAGCATTTTGGCAAGCGCGAGCTCGTTGATTTTGCCCCCCGCGTCGAGCACCTCCTTCTCGCGAACGAGCACCACCTTCGCCCTCTTTGGCTTTTCCTGCGCCATCACTTCGGGGGCGATAGCCGCGACTGCCGCGCCTGCGGTTGCCTTCAACAGGTCGCGACGGGTGACGATAATCCCGCTCATGGTTGCACCTCCTTGTCGGTCAGGCGAACATTTGAGAGCATCTGCTGAGCCTGCTGGCGGGTAGGAGCATCGAACACAACCACCAGCAGGCGACCTTTGCGTTTGACGGCAGTCCAGCGCCGGTTCTCCGTACGGGCGATGCCGCGTCGTGCGCCTTCGCGCAGATAAGCTTCCGAGAACGTCTGCAATGCTTTAGCCGCCTCCGCTTCGGTGGGATAGCGCACCAGCACGAGACGCATCCGTGCATTGCCTGTTCCGTAGGTCGCCAGCACCCCTTCTGCTTGTGGACTGAGGTTCAGGATGTTCTCGTCGGCTACGAAGAAGTGGCGGTTCAGGATCATGGGGTGGCGGAAAAACAGCGGCGCCTTGCTCGTGATGCCTTTCGAGGGCAGTACCCGTACGAGGTGGGGCAGGGGAGCGGTTCGAGGCACGGCGTCGGCTATCGCCCTGCCTAAATGCAGTATCGCCCGGCGAACCTCGTCCGATTCGCGCTCGGCAGTGATCACGACAAAGAATCGCTCCTTCCAGAAACGGAGCATCCCAACAGCATAGTCAGAATCCTGCCCGATGTGGGCGTCTTCGCCGTCACGTTCAAAGCTGAAAATGCCGTAGGCATCTTCAGGCGAAGCCATCTCGAACAGGTCTACAGTCAGCGAAGGCTGGTCAGTCCTATAGTAGCGAAAAACCCACACGGCGCGCATGTTGTAGGCGCGATAAACTTCGCCGATACCGTCGATGTAGTCAAAGATGGTATCGTAGTTGTAGGTCTCGTGTTTCGCCTCCAGCTTCCACCCGTTGACCTCTGCAGGAGGCGACACGGGCGCTGTTTGCGCGTACGCCATACCCATCACCGCCCACACCAGACAGATACCCGCGAGCCGCATCTCCACTCCTCCAGACACTATGCTTCTCCTTCACCGGCGAGCTTGCCTGCGGGGAGCCAGCGTTCGAGCAGTGCCCAGCTTGCCATACTGCGGGCGTAATAGCTGCCGCACTCCGGTTCGTTGAACGGGTTCCTGTTGGCGCCGTTGTGCCGGTCGCGCACGGCTTTGACCACCATTTCCGCTTCCCGATTCAGCCCATAGTCGAGCAGGAGTACTGCCAGCTGGTACTCGAAGCCGGTCATGCATTCGCCCCAGTAGGGGATGGGCTGTTCGGGGCGGTCGCCGTCCGGCCAGGTGCAGATGAGCGTGCCGCTCTCATCGGCGGTGGCGAAGGTGCGCATGTTGTTGTAATGGTCGCGCATGTGGCGCCGGAAATTGTAGCGAACGATATGCTCCAGCGTGGTGCGGATGTGGTAGCGATCCAGCAGGTCGCCAAGACCTGCGCGGTTTGCTTTGTACTGCCCCACCAGCTGATCGATGAGACACCCGTTACCCACCTGAAAGCGCGGGGACGGACTGCGCCACTCCTCGCTCATGGCGGTCATGGGCGCTGGAGGCTGGCGTGGAGGCTGTATCTTCTGCACGTAGTAGCGCCCGTTGAACAGGTTGGCGTCGATCCATTCTCTGCCGCGTTCGCGGATCCGTCGACATGCTTGGGCGAACTGCTCATCGCCCATTTGCAGAGCCATTCGCTCCATGCTTGCCAGCGCGGACAGATACCACACCGAGCACATGGGGTTCGGACCCATGAACTCTACGTCATAGGTGTTGTGCTGGACGCCTTCCATCACGCCGTCGCGGTCGGCATCCCAGCCGCCTTCCTGCCAGCAGAACTCGACGAGTGATTTAATGACGGGATACCACTTTTTGAGCCATTCGTCGCCGTCTTTTTGCCATTGCATCGCGCATCGCACGACCAGCCCCATCTGACCGTCGGCAGCCGCTGATTGCCACGTGGGATTGGTGACAGGCAGGCTGAGGCGGAATCGTTGCCCGCCCTGTGGGGTCAATCCGTATCGCAGGTGGCTCTCCAGCATACTGCGATGCAGGTCCGGAAAGAGAGAGATAGTCGCCTGCTCGTAGTTCCAGACATGCGTGCACGAGCCAGAACAACAGCCGGTGCTGGAACTGCACCCTTCGAAAGCGGCAAAAGTGCCATCCTCGAGCCGGAAGCAGGTGTGCGAGCGCAGAGCGGTGAGGTTGAACAGCGCCGCTTCTTTGAACACTGCAGGGGCATCGCAATCGACCACCGCGTTGACAAACCGCGCCGTCTTCGCGCGCAGGTCAGGCAGGCGGGGAATAACCCGCCGTGCCACGTCCACCGCATCGGCAAACCGGGTGGCATAGTAGTTGCGCACAACAGGCGACCCGTTCCCCGACCACCAGTCGACCTCCTGCAGGTTGCGGTAGGGGAAGTGCCAGCCGATGAACAGGCGCACCTGCCGCGTTTCGCGCGGCTTCAGGGTGACGAACGCCGACAACGAGCTGTCCCATGTATCCTGCGGGCTGGGTGGACAGGGCTTATTGGGTTCATCGTCGTCGATGGCGCCTTTTGCCAGCAGTTCGTCGATGATGCCCAGAATCTCGCCGTTCCACGGACGGTCGCGGAACCTCCACCGCCTCGCCACCTGCACCTGCTCGGCGTCTGACAGGATGACCATCGTGCCCCACTGCGGGTTGCGCTCCTCGCGCGTTTTCGCAAAGCGCATCCCGCGCCAGCCAGCCACCGCCACGTGTTCGGTGACATTGTCCTTGAGGTCGTACGCAATACCGTCACAGCCCACGAAATTGCTCATGAGCAGGGTGACGGAGGCTTGCACCTCGTGCTCGGTGCGATTGCGCAGGGAAACGGTCAGCAGTCCGAAGGGCAGGCTGGACGCCCAGGTGTCGCCTGGTATCAGCGGGTTGAATGCCTCAATGCTCACGGCAACGGGCGTATACTCGTCTTCCAGCAACGCCCTTCCGAACGGATATGAGGCTTCGAAGCCTTTTGCCCTCATACGCGGGATACCTGCCATCACCTGCGGCGCGCCGAAATCTGCCGACAGCCCCTCGGAAAGGTCTCCTTCCAGGATACGCAGTTTGCGCTCGTTGCCCTGGCGCGTCCACAAAGCGAGGTGCGAATACATAGGGCGCCAGCCCCGGTGAGGACGGCTCATCAACTGCCAGTCGGTGAGCTGACCCCGACCACCGAGACAGAAGAAGCCCGTGCCGATGCCGCCAACTGGCATGGCAATCTCGCGCAGGTGTTGCGCGTCGTATCGACGCAGGACTTTCCAGTCAGCGCGAACCGGTTCCACGCGAATCACTCTCCTCTCAGCATTCGGATGCCGAACACTCCTCCAGCGAGGTGACCCGGATGCGCCTGAAAACGTACCGTCACCCGGTTTTTGTCGCGGGTGAGCTCGGCGGGAATGGGATACACTGCGTCAAAGAACCTGTCCGGGGCATTGAGGTTCAGCGTCTGGGTAGCGATTTTGGTCCCGTCCACGAGAACGTCAAAGGTGCGATTGCCACTGTCACTACCCCAGTAGGTGCAGAGTAACTCCATCGGCTGATCGGGCAGGACGCGCAGGTCGTAGGAGAACCATCCGCCGTCCACCGCGTGCCGCCAGTGTTTTCCGCCAAACTCTCCTTTCTGGGTGCGCTCACCCTGCAGGTTGTGTTCCCGCTCGGAGTCGTCGCTCCCGATCTGCACGGCGTCCACGGTGCGCTTCTCCAGCTCCTGCAGTCGCTTTTGCTCCTCGCGGTATTCGGCATCCATGCGTCGCCATTCTTCCTCGCTGACGCTTTGCCAGTAAACGGTGTAGCGCTGGTGGTGCGTGCGATAGAAGGGTAGTAACGGCACGTCTTCAGGTCTGCCGGAGCCGCGCGTGCGGAACGTGAGGGACCTGCGCCTCGTCATTCGAATCCATTCGCTCGGCGGTTTGCCGCTGGTGACCAGCACGGGGATACGCGGCTCGGGGTCGGTCTCTTTGCCCAGAATGCCTGCCAGTACGACAGGACCGAACAGTACGGCTATGCGGTTCGGGTCATCAGGCATCGACTCGGTGCGCAGCTGGAGGGGAAGCATCAGCTCTACCCGGTCATCGTCTTGCCATTGCCGACGTATCGCGAGGTAGCCGTCGTTGCCAGGAGCCACCCGATAAATCCTGCCATTGACGCGCACGCGCACCGGCTCCGACGCCCACCAGGGTTGGCGGATGCGCAGAGACCACTCGCCCGGCTGACGGAGGCGCAAACGCATTGCCACCTCGTCCGATTCGGGAAAGTCTGTCTGAAGGTGGAGTGCGACGCCTTTCTCGCGCCACTGTATCTCGCACGGAATGAACAGGTTGACGTACAGCGCGTCCTTGCTGTGAAACGCTACGAAGCTGCCGTACTTCGTGTGGTTCTCGATGCCTGTGCCCACACAGCACCAGAATGAGTCGAACGGGGTGGAGTAGGTCTTGTAGTGTCCGGGCTTGAGAGAAACATAGTAGCAGACCATCCCCGTCTGCGGGTCCTGGGAGGCAAGGATGTGGTTGTACAGGGCACGCTCCATGAAATCGGCGACCGATGCTGTTGGTTGCCACGCGAAGAGGTGCCGGGTGAGCTTGAGCATATTGTAAGTGTTGCATGTTTCACAGGTGTTGGTGGAGAGGCGGTTTGCAAGCCTGCCCGGTGGACCGAAATGCTCGTGGTCGCTGTGTCCACCGATGACGTAGGAGTGATGGTTCACGACCCTGTCCCAGAAGAAGGTGGCGATGTCGCGATACCGCTTCTCGCCGGTCAGCTCGTAGAGCCGGGCGACACCGATGACCTTCGGTATCTGCGTGTTGGCGTGCAGACCGGGCAGGCAGTCCTCACCGTTAGCGAGGCGGTCGAGCACCGCCCTGTGATAGAACCGGCGGGCAAGTTGCAGGTAACGTTCCTCGCCGGTCAGGGCATACAGGTTCGCCATCGCCTCGTTCATACCGCCATGCTCGCACGCAAGCATCGCCTGCCACTGCTCATCGGTAAGGTTGGCGGTTGTGCGATACGCCCAGTCGGCGAGTTTCCGTGCGACCGTCAGCGCCTGCTCGTTCTGGCAGTGCGTGAAAGCGTCGATGAGCCCGGCGAAAAGCTTGTGCATGGTGTACCACGGCACCCATCCACCGTTCAGGTCGAACCCGCTGGCGCGGATGTTGCCCTGCGATATTTCGCGGAATATGCGCTCGCCTTCGGGTATCGCAGACACGTAGCCGTCGCCGCGTTTCTGCTGGCATTGCGCCAGCTCACCCACGATATACTGCACGCGCTTGAGGAACGCCTCATCTCCGGATGCCGAATACTGCATCGAGCAGGCGGAGAGGTAATGCCCCAGCGTGTGTCCGGCAACGCCCATGCCCTCCCAGCCACCGTACGCGGGTGCTTTCGGCTGGAGGCCGGCGTTCGCACGAAACCGATGGAGCAGGCGGTCGGGTTCCAGCATCAGCAGATACCGCGCGTTCATCTGCATGGCGTGCTGGAACGGCGACGGAAGCAGGCACACGTCTTTCAGCGACAGGGGCTGTGCTGGTGTTTGCACCTTCGGCTTGACCGGACGCACCTGTTCAACCTCCTAACCATGTGCTCGTGCCTTGCGCACTCGCTCCAGAAGTTCGATCTGCACGCCCAGCTGCGATTCGGCGTCGAAGTAGGCGTACTGTCCTTCGCCCATATCTCCGCGCTGGATCATGGGGATTCCCTGCTCTTTCAGGAAATCCACACTTGCCTGCATGTCTTCCACCCAGAAGGCGATATGATGCACCGATTCGCCGTTTTTGTCCAGCGCCTCTTTCCACGTGCTGGGCTCGCCGATGGGTTCGATCAGCTCCAGCTGCACCTGTCCGAGGTTGAAGAAAGCCAGCTTCGCCTGCGCGTTGCTGGGCTGTCCGCGGTAGGTCATGTGCACCTCGTTGCCCGGCTGAGTGACGATGATGTTGGGCACCGGCATTCCCAGCACCTTCGCCCACCGCTGGCAGGCTTCCTCAATGTTGTACACCACGATCGCTATCTGTGCGACGGTCGTGCTTCCAAGATTATTCTGTGACATGGTATCCTCCGTTGACAGTGTCTCAAAGAGAGATTCTGAAATGACGACAGCGAAACCTGCTGGTGCTTCACATCCCGGCACGAGTGTGGTATGATGTATACGCAGTTACGACGAGCCGTGGAGGGTGAGGATTATGTGTCGTCTGCTTGGCTTGATAGCAAATAAACCGGTGGACCTGCGTTTCTCTTTGTTTGAGGGCAACCACACGCTTCATGAAATGAGTAACAGGAACCCCGACGGCTGGGGGCTGGGCTGGTATGAAGAAGGCGGGCAGGCGCATGTATTCAAGGAACCTCTGTCCGCCTCACAAAGCCAGAGCTTTCGTTCTACAGCCCATCAGATATCGAGGGTTTTCGTTGCGCATGTGCGCAGAGGCACTCAGGGCAATAACGTTCTGGAGAACACTCATCCCTTCCTGCATGGGGTTTATCTGTTTGCGCACAACGGTACTGTCAACGAGCACGAGGCACTGCGAGCCAAACTCAGCACGGAACATCGGAATGCGCTTGCTGGTAAAACAGACTCGGAGGTGCTGTTCCACTGGATTCTGCAGTCTATTGAAGGCGCCGATGGTCAAGTGCTTGCAGGCGTCAAAACAGCGGTAGAGCACATTCACGATTACTCTGCCCTGAACTTCCTGCTTTCTGATGGGCACAAGCTGTATGCTTATCGCGACGCGAAAGAGAGTCCGAGCTACTACTCGCTATTCTACCTGGAGCGCACCCGGCATGAGGGAACGTACCAATCACTGGTGCGACAGACATCCGTGAAGGCTCTGCTAGAAAGCAAGGCGCTCAAGAGCGAAGAGGCGGTGCTGGTGTGCTCAGAACGGCTTACCCAAGAACACTGGCGCGAAGTACCGAACGGGTATCTGCTGGAGGTAAACGAGGCTTTGCAGGTCGCCCTGCATCCGGTCCGATAGCCGCCTACAAAGGCATCTGCACTGGCAGACAACCCGTTGGGCTGAACACGCCAAACAATGCATCTGCCAGCGCTTTGAGTGAGCAGGCACGGTAGCCGTAGGTGCAAAGATAGTGGTTGATCTCCGGGAAGCGCCGGATGTCGTAAGGCTCGCGCAGAGCGACCACCACCATGCGCTCCCCACATTGTCGGTGAAGCCTTCGGACAAGTTCTGCCTGTCGCGTCTGGTCGATGGGAGCATCGCTCCACGGCTCGGGCGGTGAGGTGGCGACCAGGCATCGCTCTGCCTCGCCGGCTCGCTGAAGGGCGAGCTGAATCTGTTGCTCGGGCAAGGTTGGTTCCAGCGCGACGACGGTCAGCGAGGGGGTATACCGTCGCAACTGTTCCGCCAACAGGGGCAGACTGTGGTGCGCGGAGATAACCGCCAGCTTCACACCCGCGCCCAACCGGTAGCCATCGGGCGGAGTGGATTTCATCACCGTGATACTGGCGCGGGCTATTTCTTCCTCCAGCGCATCGTGAGCGGGGTCCAGCCACGGCTCGCCTTCCGGTGCAGGAAGCGTTGAGAGGAACCGCTGTTTCGTCCTCAGTACGCGCGTTACGGCCTCGTTCAGACGCTCTTCCGGCAACTCGCCGCTCTCCAGAGCCTCACGAATCGCCCTGACTGCCTGTCGCTGAACCGACAGCGTGTGCGCAATCAGTACCATGTCGGCACCCGCTTTCAGTGCTTCCACCGCACCACGAGCCGTGCCTATTGTGTCCGCAATCGCCTTCATCTCCAGACAGTCGGTGATGACCAGCCCGTCGTAGCCCAGCTCTTCGCGCAGGAGACCGGTGAGGATGGCGTGAGAGATGGTTGCGGGGCGGTTCGCATCCAGCGCCGGGAAGACGATATGCGTGCTCATGATGGCGCCCACGCCTGCTGAAATTGCCGCGCGGAAGGGTACGAGCTCGACAGACCCCAGTCGCTGGCGGTCGCCTGGTATGACGGGGAGGGCAAGGTGCGAGTCGACGGACGTGTCGCCATGCCCGGGAAAGTGCTTGGCGCAGGCGAGCAATCCTGCCTGCTGATAGCCCTGGATGGTAGCGACGCCCATCTGCGCCACCAGTTCGGGGTCTGCGCCGTACGAGCGCACGCCGATGATGGGGTTATCGGGGTTGTTGTTCACGTCCATCACCGGCGCGAAGTTCCAGTTGATGCCCAGTGCCCGCAGTTCTCGCGCCTGCGCCTGTGCCTGACGGTACGCCAGATCCGGGTTTCGCGTCGCGCCCAGTGCCATATTGCCCGGGAACTCGTGAAACGGCGCGCGCAGGCGGTTGACCATCCCGCCTTCCTGATCGATGGCGATGAAGAGGGGAATCCGCGACAGGTTCTGCAGTTCGGCGAGGGTGGCGCGGTTGCGGTCAGGGGCGCGAGAATCCACGTTCCTGCCCAGCAAGACCACCGCGCCCACCCGCATCTCCTCGATGAGCGCTCTGGCGTGAGCGTTCACCGAGCGCGATTCCTGCTCGGCTTCGCCCTGCCAGCCGAAGCACAGCACCTGTCCGATGCGCTCGTCTATGCTGAGTTGGTCAATGTCCATGTTGCTCCTAAGGCTCACAGACCACCCGGAAGCCCACAAAGGGGGCGTCGGTCAGCCACCACTTGCTTTTCGGGTTTTGGGGGTCGTTTGCCTGCCAGTCGGGTGTATATTTCATACGAGAGGCGGGATGCACCTTCTCGGGGTTGTCGTAGAACGAGCCTCCGCGCACGACGGGCACATCGTCGTCCATCGGCTGACACCACTCTGCCACGTTGCCCAGCATGTCGTGGATGCCCCAGGCATTCGGTTCCTTCGTGCCCACCTTGTGCGTCTTATCATCCGAGTTGCCCCAGTGCCATGCCAGTTTGTCCAGCAGCTCGCGGTCGATGGGACCTGCGGGCAGAACTCCCGCGCGGCAGGCGACTTCCCATTCCGCTTCGGTGGGGAGCCGGTACTTCTTGCCAGTTTTGGCGGATAGCCACTCGCAGTACTTCTGCGCTGAGAGATAGCTCATGCTGATGGCGGGGTAGCCCTTGTGTCCGAAGCCGCGGTCCACTGCGCCATAGGGCTTGCTGGGGCGTGAGATGGCGTCGGCGCCTCCCGTTTTCTGGGTGTCGGGAGCGTCCAGCCGGTGTACAAAGACGTCGAACTCGTCCCACGTGACCTCCGTTTTGCCGATGAAGAACGGCTTGAGGGTCACCTGTTTGGGTTTGCCCGTCTTTGGGTCGGTGATAGTGACCGTTCCGCCCGGCACAGGCACCATGTCGAACTTCACCACGGTGCCCGGGATGGTCTCCGTGTAGGCGGTCAGGGGCTTGCTGGCGGTTGCCTGCGTGGCGGGTCTGGCAGGGGATGCCTGCTGAGCACGCTTCGTTTGAGCCAGAAGGGTAGTCGCTCCTAGCGTTACCAAAAGGCAGGTGAGAGCCAGCCTTCTGTGGAAAGGTGCTGTCAGAAAGAACGAAAGGGGTGAGCCTGTCTCGACAATGTTCCGCTTCGTCATCCGTCAACCTCTGCTCCTGTTCTTGCTGTTGTTGGTTGCGTTCGCTGTTCGGGCGCAGGAGATACGCCTGCACCGTTATCAGTATAGCCAGATGGCGATGGGAGTGCAAGTGACCATCACCCTCTACGCGCCCGATCAAGCCACCGCCGAGCGAGCCTGCTCCTCTGCATTTGACCGAATCGCGCAGGTAGAAGCTATCATGAGCGACTATCGCGCCGATAGCGAGCTGATGCAGTTGTGTGCCCGGGCGGGCGGACCACCTGTGCGCGTGAGCGAGGAGCTCTTTTTTGTGCTGAGGCGCGCGCAGGAGCTGGCACGACGGACGGACGGGGCGTTCGATGTGACGGTGGGACCTTATGTGCAGTTGTGGCGGAGGGCACGTCGCACCGGTCAGTTTCCCACCGAGGCGGAGCTGGCAGAGGCGCGGTCACGGGTTGGGTACGAGAAGATCGTGCTGAACGAGTCGGAGCGAACGGTGCAGTTGCTGGTGCCGGGTATGCGCCTCGATCTGGGCGGGATTGCCAAGGGCTACGCGCTGGATTGTGCCTTGCGTGTGTTGAGGGAGCACGGCATTCGTCACGCCCTGCTGGAGGCGGGCGGCGACATAGTGGCGGGACTGGCGCCGCCGGGAACGGCTGGCTGGCGCATCGAGGTGGCGAACGCGGAGCCGTCGCGACGCTGGGTGTATCTGGCACTGGGCGCGATTTCGTCATCCGGTGATACCGAGCAGTATGTGGAGTATCAGGGCAAGCGCTACTCGCACATCGTCGACCCGCGTACCGGTTGGGGATTAACGTCGCGCGTTGCCACAACAGTCATCGCGCGGGACGGCATCACTTCCGACAGTCTGGCGACCGCGCTATGTGTGCTGGGCAAGGAGCGGGGGATGCGTTTGATTCGCGCCGTACCCGGCGCGCGAGCGTATGTGAGAGAAGTTGTTGACTGATAAGTAAAGCTATTATTAGGAGCTAAATGACTGTGATATCGCGTCGAATGAAAAACTCTTAAGAATTTTTGGGCTTCCAAGGGCAAAAGTGCCCTGAGTGGTACGAATCTTGCTATACCTATAAAGTGGAAGTCCATTTCTCAGAACAGGGAGGAAAGGGAAACGCGCATTCGCACACTGTGGATGACCTTGCTGGCAGTTGTGGCTCTGGTGGTGAGCGTGAACGCAGCAGGCATCACGCCTACGCTGGTGGCGGACACCGCGCCGAACGCCTACGGCTCACCTAATTATGGTCCATGGTGGAGTCAGGCTAAAGCCGATGTTACCGCGGGCACGTTCATCAACATGCGAAGTGGGGCACACCCCGGCACACCCTACTTCGAGCCCGTGGAAGAGATCGTGTACAGCACCGGCGATCTGGGCAAGCGGCTCCACTGGATTTACTGGGTGCCCAACAAGACGATCAGCGAGCTCCAGCAGTGCAACTTCCAGGTCAACTGGATGGTGGACTGGGAAGGAAAGAACTACGTCTACGATTGGAATGCCTATGACCTGGTTGAAGCTGATCTGGACGTCAACGGCGTTCCGACCAATGGCTGGATTCAGCCCTCGCGTTGGGAGGAATACAACGGTGGCGTCGTCGGCACTTTCGGATTCGCCTGGTGGGCATACGACGACCTTGCTGACCCACTGAGCACCGATGCAAACCCCTACAACGAGACGGACGACGCCGACATAGAGGAGCTGGCACAGCAGATCCGGCAGTACCAGACGCACGTTACCGGTTACATCCGGTGGAATTGCGGTTCCGGCTGGGAATACCAGACACTACGCTTGCAGGTGGTGCCGGAGCCGGGAACCATCATGCTCTGGCTGAGCGGTTTAGCGGCGCCTGCCTTTGCCGTGATGCGCCGGCGAAAGTAGTATCAGCCAATTGAATCATCAACCCCCGCGCATGGCGCGGGGGTTTTTCACACCGGTCGCATCTGGTGGAGGCGGAGGGACTCGAACCCTCGTCCAGAGTGATTTGCCCCAGGCGTCTACGAGCGTAGCCATCGTTTTGGTTCTCGCCGCCGGGCACGCCCGATGGCAGGCTTACCCAGCAGCCAGTTCACCCTGCGCTTTCGCCCAGACGGCGGTGAACCGGTCCGCCTGGACTATCCGGCATAGCACACGCCCACATCCGCCTCGGCCGGCAGGAGGCGGCAGGACGGCTGCCTCTAATTAGGCAGCGAGAGCGTACTGAGGAGTCGCTCTTATTTTTTTGCCGCTTTTTTACGAGGCCAACGGCACCTCGGCTCGCAGCCTGAGCGCGCCTCGACCCTGTCGACACCAATCGCCCCCACGAATCTACAGTAACATTATAGCACATTCTGTTGGCAGATGCGAATCCGAATGCTATGCAGACGGTTCACCATCAGTTCAAATGATCCGACTATCGCTCCTTGTAAAGCAACAGTTTATTATTAATCACACATAAACAGTATTCATACTTGAAATCGCAACACCATTTTCGACGAATTTTTCGCTTTTCCGCTGTCAGCAGGAGGTATTCAGCAAATGAGGCGTGTAGTAACTCTGCTTGCGGTAGTGCTTGCCTTGGCTGTATCCGTCTCCGCCCAGACCTTCACTGCGACCGTTTCGTACGACGACCGTGCTGAGGTAAAGACAGACGATCTGCTCGTGGTGGGCACAAAGATCTGGGTAGGAAGCGTGGGCGAGACGCCTGCCGGACCATTCGGTAAGTTCACATCTTACACGGCTTCGGGTGGTCTGCCCACAATAACGGGCGGCGACCTCCACAAGTACGGATGGGCGCTCAAGGCAACGGTTACGTCGGTGGACCTTCCCAACAGGACGGCGACTTACGCAGGCGAATTCTACCTTTTGGCGCCCGGTTACGGCTTTGACGACATCACAACGGAGTACCTCGAGAAGGCTACATTCACAAATTTGAAGGCGGTGTGGGAGCCGGACTGGAGCAAAGCTACCGTCAGTGGTTATCTACTAGCTGAGGTTGGCACTCGGCAACCCACGAACGAATCGTCCATAACCTGGCCAGTTCCTGTAGACTGGAGCGCAGCCAACCCCGGCTACTTCACCGGCACTTTCATCAGCGACGCAGATTCCCAGAGCGGACGAAGTGGCTGGCTTTATGGCACTCTCAGTGCACCGATACCCGATGCATCAACGATTGTGTTGTTTAGTGTCGGATTGCTGCCCGCCATCAGGCTGGTGCGCCGGCGCTAGAACATCTTCCGAATGCTTTCGTCCCCCGCGCCTCAGCGCGGGGGCATCTGTTCGCTACTTACCTCGACTCGAACCCAAACATTTCCCTCAGCCAGTCGTCCGAAGGGCGTGTGCCGTACTCGCTGATCTGGAAAGCCTCCGCAAACTGAAAGTCAGCTTTGGGTGCGACGCGTGGGTTGCCCCGTTGCCCTGCCTGTCGTGCGCTCAGCGCGTCGCGGTGCATCCATTCGGTTACCCATGCGCGCATCTGCTCCACCGTCAGGGGCAACGGCGACATGCCCATCGTATACGGTATCCACTCGCGAAACTGCGATTCGTGAGCGCACACCATGTCGATCTTTGTCGCCATTACCTGGTCAATATTTACCACGACGTCGGCGCGGAAGGGCACCGGCTCGGTGAAGTCGTCGTGCCAGTAGGCGATGACGGGCATGCGTCTCAGCGCGGGCACATCGGGGCAGATGGTCGGCACGGTCAACAGGTATGCCGAATCCAGCACGAGCTGAGCGGTCACGCGATGGTCGCGGTGGTAGTCGTTCAGGCGGTTGGTGAGGATGAGGTCGGGCCCTTTGCCTGTCTCACCGAAGGCGCGAATGGCGCGAATCATCGAACAGGTGGTCTCGTGGTTGACCACCACCGCCCCGTCTGGCGCACCCAAGCACCGGAACTCCGCGCCGACCAGCTGTACTGACCGCTCCGCTTCCTGCATCCGCCTCTCGACCAGCAGGCGAGGGTTGTCGATATACTCCTCGCGATAGTGCCCTTTGCTGCCGTCCGTCACGCTAAGGAAGCGAACCACGTGCCCCCGCTGGCGCAGGAGGGCGACCGTTCCACCGATACTGCACTCCACGTCGTCCGGGTGAGCGCCGATGCACAGGATGTAGCCCATCGTTGCCTCTCCTTGCCTTTTGCATGGCGGATTCGCTCTGTGCTTGATACTTTCCTCTGAGAAGGAATCGCCGGAAACGACGGCAAAGTAGCTATCAGTCCACTCGTGTGGAGGGATTGCGATGAAGAAAGAGGTCAGTCCAGCCACCGCGGCGATCGTGATCATTGTGGTGCTGGCGGTAATCGCGATTGTCGCCTGGCGCTACTTCTTCGCGGAGCCGGAGGTGCCTGTCGTCGACCCCAGCAAGATGCCGATCGGCGGACCCGGAATGCCTCCTCCTGGCATGACGCCCGGCGGGCCACCCGGAGGCGCGGCACCCGGTGGGGCACCACCAACGGCTCGGTAGAGTCACTCTCGTCTGGCAAGAGCAACGGTTGCGGGTTTCAGCACGGGTAGGGGGTCTGGAACCCGCAGGCAAGTTTTGCTTCACTGAAAGGAAGGGATTGCCATGACTCGGTACCTTTCGCAATCGATGCAGGCGGTGCGTTGTTATGCGCCAGAGGACTACCGGCTGGAGGAGATACCTCTGCCTGTGCACGGTGACTATGAACTGCTGGTGCAGGTGGAGGCGTGTGGTATCTGTGCAGGCGACGTGAAATGTTTCTACGGCAACCCTTCCATCTGGGGCGATTCTACACGTCCGCGCTACGTCCAGCCGCCTGTCGTGCCGGGGCATGAGTTTATCGGTTGGGTAGTGGCGATGGGTGATGGGGCGGCGGAGCACTTCAATGTGCGCGTCGGCGACCGCGTCATCGCCGAGCAGATTGTGCCCTGCGGAAAGTGCCGGATGTGCGAGCGCGGGATGTACTGGCTGTGCCGTGACCGCGAGATATTCGGCTTTCGGCAGAAGGCGCAGGGCGGCTGGGCGCAATACATGCTCTTTCCACAAAACGCTCGCGTGTACCGGGTTCCGGACGAGCTGCCGATAGAGACCGCCGCGCTTATCGAGCCGCTGGCCTGTTCGATGCACGCGGTAGACCGGGCGCAGATTCAGTTCGGGGATGTGGTGGTGATTGCGGGCATGGGTCCGCTCGGTTTGGGCATGGTCGCCTGTGCTCGCCTGAAGAACCCCGGATTGCTCATCGCGCTGGACCTGCGTGAGAACCGGCTGGAGGTAGCGAAGCGGTTGGGGGCAGATATGGTGCTGAACCCGGCGGTGGACGACGTGCGTGCGGAGATCCGTCGCCTGACCGATAGTTACGGATGTGATGTGTACATCGAAGCCACCGGGCACCCGCAGGGCATCCTGCTGGGGCTGGACATCATCCGCAAAGCGGGCAACTTCGTGGTGTTCAGTGTGCTACAGGAACCGGTAACCGTGGACTGGACGATACTGGGCGACGTGAAAGAGCTGAACGTGTACGGCTCGCACCTCGGACCCTACTGCTACCCGAAGGTCATCGACTACCTCACGCGGGGACTGCTGAAGACCGACGGCATCGTGACGCACCAGCTGCCGCTCTCTGAGTTCCGGCACGGCATCGAACTGGTGCACGAGGGGAAGGAGTCCATCAAGGTTTTGCTGGTGCCAGAAAGCAGGTGAACGAGTATGCTGATAAAGCGGATCACCGCATCGAACTTCAGGAGCTTTCGCGAACTGGATGTGGAGCTGGGACCATTCAACGTCATCGTCGGACCTAACGCCTCCGGAAAGTCTAATTTTGTGCAGTTGCTCAGGTTTCTCCGCGATTGCGTTGTATCCGGACTGCAAAATGCATTAAGGTGTTGACCGTCATCGAAGAGCCGGAGCGCAACATTCATCCAAATTTGATTGGGCGCGTCGTACAGGTCATGAAAGATGCTTCGCGGACACGGCAGATCATTGTGACTACCCACAACCCTGAGTTTGTGAAGTATGCGGGTATCGAGAACCTTCTTTTCGTGCAACGCGATCAAGATGGGTTCTCCGTGATAAAACGACCTGGCGACAGCGAAGCTGTCAAAACCTTTCTCCAAAACGACATCGGAGTAGATGACCTGTGTATCCAGAACCTGCTTGGGGCTGCATAGTGGCAATGGATCGTCTGTTTGTGTTCGTGGAAGGGGACGATGACGAACGGTTTATCCGCTCCGTGTGCTTGGGCTTCCTTGAATAACGGTATGAGCAGGTGTCCTTCGTGCGGTATGCGCGGATGCCGAAGTAGAAAGTGGCAAACTACTTGCGGAGCGTTACCTCCATGAACGCGGATTACATCTACCTTGCAGATATCAACACTGCGCCATGCGTTTCCGCGAAAAAGGAACATATCGCTGCCGCGTATCCGCACATCGACCAGAGCCGCATCTTTGTGGTGGTGAAGGAGATAGAGAGCTGGTATCTTGCCGGTCTGGACGAGAACAAGTGCCGTTCCCTTAAGGTGAGGTCATTTGCTAACACCGAGCAGGTTGGCAAAGAGCAGTTCGAAGCATTGGTGCCGAAAAAACGCTCACTGGTTGAGTTCAAGATAGAAGTCCTGAGGCGGTTTTCGATTGAGGTTGCGCGTCAGAAGAACAGGTCTTTTGACTATTTTGCGCACCACATTGGTCTTTAGGGGGCAGTAAGGTGCAGGAACGGGGGCGGCACAGTTGACCTGTATGCCGCCCCGAAGGTGTTGGTCGGCAGGCTAGGCCGCCGCGGGCAGAGCCATCTGCGCCATCTCGGTGGAAAGCACGGCGTTCACCAGCGACGTTTTCGGCTCTACGTGAGTGCCACAATCCACCACGCAGTGGTGCAGTTGCGTGCCTGCGCCCACTCGCGCGCCGGGGCAGACGATAGAAGCCAGTATCGAGGCGCCGCTCTCCACCAGACACCTCGCCCCGACCACCGCGTGCTTGCCGATGGCGGCACCGCGCTGTAGCCGTGTGCCTGCACCAACATAGAACGGCGGTTCCAGCCTGACGTTGCTGTCCACAACCGCTCCTTCGCCGATCCATCCGCCCGGACGGACGGGTTCAGCAGGCAGTTCCAGCGAGACCTTGTTGGTCAGGGCGTCGAAGTGCGCCTGCCGGTACTGAAGGAGGTTGCCGATGTCGCACCAGTAGCCCTGCGCGCGGAAGCCGAAGAACGGATCATTGTTCGCCAGCAGGCGCGGGAACAGGTTCCGGCTGAAATCGAACGGCTGGTCGTCGGGAACGAAGCGCAGGGCGTACGGTTCCAGCACGTAGATGCCGGTGTTCACCGTGTTGGTGAAGACCTCGTTCGCAGAGGGCTTTTCCAGAAACCGCTGGATTCTGCCCTCTCTGTCCGTCTCCACAATACCGAACGGAGTAGGGTCATCCACCGAATACAACAGCATCGTGGCGATCGCGCCCTTCCGGCGATGGAACTGCACCGCCTCGCTCAGGTCGAAGTCGGTCACGGCATCTCCCGAGATGACCAGAAAGGTGTCGTGCAGGGAGCTGACAAAGCGCTTGACGCCTCCTGCCGTTCCCATCGGTTCATCTTCGATGGAATAGTGGATGCGCATGCCCCACCGACTGCCGCCGCCGAAGTAATCAATAATCTCGCGCGCCCTGTACGACAACGTGACGAACACCTGGTGTATCCCATGCTTGCGCAACAACAACAGCGTGTGCTCCATCACAGGGCGATCAAACAACGGCACCATCGGCTTGGGAGTGCGTGCAGTCAGGGGTCGCAGGCGTGTGCCCTGTCCTCCCGCAAGTATCACCGCTTGCATCGTGACTGTCTCCTCCGTACAGACGTTCCTGCTGGAAAGCAGGCGAAATCAAAAGCGAACCATCGAGGATTATCGGCATGTCGCGCGAAATCTAAAGGGGATTCTGAGGTTTTGTACAACGACTTTTTGAAAAAGAGCGATCTGCGGTGCCTTTTGGGGCAGTTGGAACGGCAGAATTGCGAGATTTGTCCCGATTACCAGATGCCGAAGCCCAGAAGGTCCAGAATCCACCAGACGCTCATCATGCCGGCGGCGATTTGCAAGATGCCCATGTTCCAGATGCGCTCGCGCAGACTGATCGGACGGTATCCCTGCATCTGGTAGCGCTGAAGAAGCTGCCTGCCCGCCTCAATGCCGTTGCGCAGCTGTCGTTCAGTGGGCGGGCGCGTGGTGAACACTGCCTGCAGGAAGTTGCCAACCGGACGCCATGCAAACAGGGTGGCGATGAACGCGACCAGCAGGGTAACATCTCGATACACGCCCGTGTTCAGGTTGGCAAGCGTGAGGAAGATGATAGCGCCAGCTGCCAGGTTGGTTCCACAGCGCGGATGCACGCGAGGCATCCGACGCACGTACTGAGGCTCCAGAGGCTCGCCGCGTTCGATGGCGTGCACGGTCATGTGTTCTGCCGCGTGGATGCCCGCGATGGGGGAGAGGCGTACAAACAGCAGGAACAGCACAATGGGCATGGCGCGAAGGGTCATCCCTACCCAGTCCTGCCAGTCCAGCAGGGTGGCGGTGGGAGAAACAAGCATGGCGTAGAGCGGGATACCCGTCTTGTCCTGAATCCACCGTGAACCGGAATAGACCATCACCAGCGCCAGCAGGTTCAGCGTCATCAACAACGCACCGGTAAGGAAAAGCCCCAAATTGCCGGCACCCGCGCGCACGCCCCCACCGGTCAGATATACACCCAGCGGCGTCGCCATGCCGCCCACCATCGGAGGACGCACGGTATCGCACGTCACCGCCAGCACGTCCGAGCGAAGCACCATGCCCAGATAACCGCCATCTGGCGTCACCACAGGCAGAGCCGAGAACCCGCAGGACTGCATCACCTGCAGAGCTTGGGAGGTCGGCATCTCCGGAGTGATGGTAAGGGGCTCTCTGGTCATCGCCGACGCTACAGGCAGATACTGCTGTTCCAGCGGGTCACCAGCCTGCATCAGACGTGCGATGTCCGACTCGGCAATCACCCCCACCAGTCTGCCGTTCTCGAGCACGGGCAGAGTGCTGCTCCGGGAAGCGCGGGCGAGCGCAACAGCTTTCGCCAGCGGGTCATCTGGCGACAACACCGGCACCTGCGTCATATATCGCTGTACGGGTAAACTCCAGAGCATGATTCAAAACGCCTCTCTATAAGCATACCTCGAAACGGCGCAAAAAGTGTGCGTGCGGAACCGATGTTTGCACTCAAAACGTATTGATGTATAGATAAACATCTTTATAAGGAGGCAGATTCACAGCATGGGCAAGGTACTGGTGCTTTACGATACCGCTTCGGGCAACACGCGCAAGATGGCAGAGCTGGTAGCGAAGGGCGCGGAGTCGGTTCCCGGCACGGAGGTGCGTTTGAGAAGTGTGGACGAGGCGACAGCGGACGACCTGATGTGGTGCGACGGAGTGGCGGTTGGCTCGCCCACCAATATGGGCACTATCTCGTGGAGGATGAAGCGCTGGTGGGATGAGGTAGGTGGCGCTATCTGGGGCAAAGTGGACGGCAAAATCGGTTGCGCGTTCTCCACCTCAGGAGGCTGGGGCGGGGGCGCGGAGCTGACCTGTATGGCGCTTCTGACCGTGTTGATGAACTTCGGCTTTCTGGTGTTCGGAGTAACGGACTACGTGGGCAAACAGTTCACCCTGCACTACGGGGCGGTGCTTGCCGGGGAACCACGCTCGGAGAACGAGATTGCCTCGTGCGAGCGACTCGGTCAGCGTCTCGCGCAGTGGGTGGCTGTGTATGTGGACAACAACCCCACGGCGCATCCGCTGTACGCCAAAGAGCCTGTTTCTCAGTGACAAGCGGATAAGTGTGGACGGCGAGGGGGCGCGTCGGCGCCCCTCTTGTTTCATGAATGTATCGTCTCGTCGCGCAACGGTGCCAGTTCGGGCGGTACCATATCGGGGTAGGGGAACTGGTGGCGATGGTGAATCACCCGCACGGCGAAGTCGTAGGTGAAGTAGCTGTATATCCAGTTACCCAGCACCATCAGACGGTTGCGCATACCTGTCAGGTAATAGATATGCACAGCCAGCCACGCGAGCCACGCCAGACGCCCGCGGAACTGCAGGCGCTTGATTTCCCCGACGGCGTGGTTGCGCCCAATGGTCACCAGGTTACCCTTGTCCCGATAGCGGAACGGTAGTTCGGGCTGACCATTCAAACGCCGGATGATGTTGCGTGCTGACCATGCCCCTTGCTGTTTGGCAAGCGGCGCCACCTGAGGCAGGAGCTTACCGTCCTGCTCCAGACCGTTGAGGTCACCGACGACGTAGACCTCTGGTGCCTCGGGTATCCGGAGCTCTGGGGTCGTGGGAATGCGCCCGGCACGCCCCACAGGCAGACCCGGCAGGGGCACTCCCTTCACGCCTGCCGTCCAGACCACGGTATAAGTCGGCAGGAAAGAACCATCGTCCAGCACGATGCCAAAGGGTGTGACCTGTGCAACCTTACTTCCGGTCATCACCTGGACGCCCATCTGCTCCAGCGTCCTGCGAGCATACTCAGAGGAGCGCGGCGACAGGTATCCGAGCAAGCGCGGAGATGCCTCCAGCAGAACCAGCCTGATCTCTTCCGGAGCGATTTCCGGATAATCCCGCGCGAGCACGTGACGGTTCAGCTCGGAGAGTGCTCCTGCCAGTTCCACGCCGGTTGGTCCGCCCCCCACTACCGCGAAGGTGAGCAGGGCACGGCGGCGTTGCTCATCTACCGTGCGCCCAGCTTCCTCCACCGCGCTGAGGATTCGGTCTCGGATGCGCATGGCGTCGCTCAGCGACTTGAGCGGGATGGCGTTTTCACGCACACCGGGGATACCGTAGTCATGACTGGTACTGCCCGCAGATACGATGAGATAGTCGAAGCTCACGGGTCTGCCGTCAACCCACACGCGCCGGTCTACCACGTCCACCGAGTCCACGTTGCCCATCAGGAATCGGACGTTCCTGTAGCGACGCAGAATCGCGCGCACAGGCCACGCTATCTGCGGAGCTTCCAGTCCAGCAATCGCCACCTGATACAGCAGAGGCAGGAACAGGTGGTAGTTCTGACGGTCTATCAACGTGACGCGGATATTGCGGTGCTTCGCCAGCTGCCTCACTGCGCTCAGTCCGCCAAATCCTGCGCCTATCACCACCACATGCGTGGTCTGCATCACCTACCTCCTTTCAGAGCGGGGGAGACAGCGGCGCGTAGACAATCCAAATCACTTATCCATAATAAATATACCTCTTTTGCTTCCGAAACGTTCCATCACAGGGAACTTTGCACCGATAAATAGATGTATAGAACCATAGATAAGCATCTCAGGAGCACTACAGAGACTGATGGACGACGCACAGCTGATACGCATTGCCAAGGCGATTGCCGACCCGACCCGGTTCGCGATCCTGAAAGAGATTGCGGCGCGGGAGGAGATTTCATGCGGTCAGCTGGCTGACCTGTTTCCAATCGCTCAGGCGACCGTCTCCCATCACCTGAACATTCTGGTGAATGCCGGTCTGGTGCAGATGCGCAAGCAGGGACAGCACCACTACTTCCGTGTCGAGCAGAGCGTACTGGAGCGGTTCGGGGAAGTCTTGTTTCGGACGCTGACCCGATCGCCCGGCAAAGAGAGTGAAGGCAACAATGCGCGTTAGCGCATGGAATAGACACTTTCTCACAGGAGGAGGACGGAGAATGCAGGTACGACAGAAACTGTGGGCGGCGATCGCCGCCATCGTGACAGGGTTGTGGGCGTTGCCCGCTATGGCTCAGACCTACCAGGTCGACCCCGTACACACCTCGCTGGTGTTCCGCGTGAAGCACATGAACACCGCCTACGTGTATGGGATGTTCCGCGACGTGAAGGGAACGGTTGTGGTGGATGAGGCAAACCCAGCCCGTAGTTCCATCAATATCGAAGTGGATGCGAACAGCGTGTTCACCGCGAATCAGCAGCGCGACGACCATCTGCGCAGTCCCGATTTCTTCAACGCGCGACAGTTCCCCACCATCACTTTCCGGAGCACGGAGGTGCGTCGGGTGAACGCCAACACGGTACAGGTGAGGGGCAACCTGACCATGCGTGGGGTTACGCGCCCCGTGACAGCGAACGTGCAGATGACCGGAAAGGGGAAGAACAGTCAAGGCAGGGACATCATCGGTTTCGAGACGACGTTCACCATCAGGCGAAGCGAGTTTGGGATTCGCTATGGCTTGCCGGGCCTCGGCGATGAGGTGCGTGTCACCCTGAGCGTCGAGGCGGTCCGGCAGTAGGGTTGAGGAGGTCATGAACTTTCTCGCACAACAGCTGTTCTGGGGCGCGGTGGCGCCCGGCATGTTGACGGCGCTCCTGCTGTTCATCAGCTGGCGTGCATGGCGACGGGACGGGGTGCCTGTACACTGGGGCACCCCAGTATCCCTTGCCGCCGGTTACCTCTTCGCGCACTGGCGGATTATCGGCTTGCCGCTCTCTTTCCCACCCGCCGACTCCAACGAGTGGCTTTTCGCCGCGGCAGTGGTCATGGCGGGATGGGGGATGCTGGAACACGCGACAGTTCAGTATCCCTCGGCACGCGCTATCGGTCGTCTGGTGCTGGTGGCAGTGGTATCGTGGCTGGTCCTGCGTTCGCTGATGGGCACGGTGTGGCAGGGGAGCACGGGCGTTCCGTGGTGGGCTGGTCTGGCGCTTGGATGGTGGCTCTGGTGGAGTCTTCAGGAGCGGATGGCGGAGAGCCTGCCCGGCTTGCCTGTGGCGCTGGTGCTTTCCATGACGGCAGGGCTCGGCGGCATGGTTCTGCTATGGTCGAAGAGCTCATCGTTGTCGCAGCTCAGCGGCGCGGTGGCAGCAGTGTCCGGTCTGCTGGTACCACTGATGCTGTGGCGCCGGAATGCGCGGGTAGGCGCTGGCGCGGTGGCGGCAACCGCCGGAGTGCTGGGGCTTATCTGGGTGAACGCGATAGCCTTCGTGCCGGTTCCCGTGTGGCGTATCGTGGCGCTGGCGCTCGCTTCGTTGACGCCTGTTGTAGCTTACTTGCCCCTTCTCAAGCGGAGACCTGTTTGGGTATCCGCGGTGGTCTGTGCGATTCTGTCGGCAGTGGTGCTGACGATGGTTATGATCCCCACGTACCGCGCCTATGTGGCGTCCGCGAGCATGTACGGATATTGAGCGAATATATGCCTGGCTTCGCACCCGAACCCGACTTTTCGAACACAGCAGGAACTCCTCCTCGTAGCAGGTAAACCATTAAGTAATCCGTCTGGTGGGGGTGCTGGTGTATGGTAAGGTCGGGAGCCGGGCGCGTACATCTGGCGGTTGCTCAGCCTGCCAAGCCATCTGGGTTTCCGCCACCGCGCACGAAGGGTCCGGTGCAGACTTACGGGCGCTACATCCAGCGTGCCATGCAGCTGATGGCGCGCAGTACGCCCACACGCCGGAACACAGTTCGGGTGCTCTTCTATGGACAGTCCATCACCGAGCAGGACTGGTGGAGGCAGGTAGCAGATGACCTCCGGCGGCGCTATCCACACGCCAACCTGATTATCGAGAATCGGGCTATCGGCGGGCACTCTTCGCAACTGCTGGTCAAAACCGCCGAGGCAGACCTTTACCCGTTCTATCCCGACCTGCTCATCTTCCATGTGTACGGCTCGCACGTCGAGTACGAGAACATTATCCGCCGCGTCCGCGAGCGCACCACCGCAGACATTTTGATGCAGACAGACCACATCACGAGCGACGACCAGATCAACGAAGAAACCGACCCAGCCAGGCTACAGCCCGACGGCAGAGTCTGGAACGCTTTCATGAACCACAAGTTCCTTCCAGAGATTGCGCGTAAGTACAGGTGCGAGCTGGCAGACGTGCACGGTTTATGGAAGCAGTATCTTCGCGACTACGGGCTGAAGGCATCCCAGCTGCTGAGGGACGGTGTACACCTGAACGAGTGGGGATGTTACCTGATGGTTCAATTCGTGAGTGCCTACTTACGTGACGATGCCCGGTTCCCCCGCTCCGAATGGCGCGACCGCGTGAGGACCTTCGCGCTGGGCACGGACGTGCGCTGGCGCAAAGGCAAGCTGGTGCTGGAGTTTGAAGGCAATCGCGTCGATGCTGTCTGTCGAGAGGGAAGTGCGTCTCCAGCCAGAGTATGGATCGACGGCAAGCCACCCTCTCAACATCCTTCGCTGTACGCTTTTACCCGTACGACCGCCTACCCCGGCTCGAACTGGCCCTGCGTGTTGCGAGTGGGCTGGGCGAAGCCTCCCCAGGTAGAGGACTGGACTCTGCGTCTGACAGAGGTCTCGTCGGACGGTGCAGTGTGCCGGTTTACTCTCACGGGGTCGGTCACCGGGGCGGACGGCGAAGGTATCAGCACCCAACGGTTCGTCTCTCGTTCGGGCAGGGTGGTAATCGAGCCGGACGACTGGAACATCCCCTACGCCTGCAGGGTGTTTGGTTTGCGGGTGCAACCGGGCTTTGAAATCAAATGGAATGTGGTTCCTTTGTTCGTGGACGAGTTTGTCTCGCCGGGAGTTGCCGACAGGAGCATCGAAACCACCGTGACTCTGGCGCAGGGCTTGCGGGGGCGTCGGCATCTTTTGGAGATTGAGGGCGACAGCAGAGTTCCCATCTCCGCGATAAGAGTGTACTGTCCACCATTACTTCCAAAGGAGGGTTAACATAATGCCGAAACGTTTACCAACGCTGAAAGTCTTTCGGGAAACGAACCACCCATGCAGTGGACGCTATCTGGTTACCGAGACGGGTAAGCCATTCTTCTACCTGGGCGACACGGCGTGGGAGCTGTTTCATCGCCTTGATCGTGAGGAGGCAGACCTCTACCTGAGAAACCGCGCCAGCAAAGGATTTACGGTCATTCAGGCAGTGGCGCTGGCAGAGTTCGAGGGATTGAGCGCAGGCAACGCCTATGGGCATGTACCGCTTGCCAACAACGATCCGACGAAGCCCAACGAAGACTACTGGAAGCACGTGGACTACATCGTGAACCGTGCGGAACAGCTGGGACTCTATATCGGCATGTTGCCGACGTGGGGAGATAAGGTGAACCGGAAATGGGGCAGTGGTCCCGAGATCTTCACTCCCGAAAACGCTCGCGTGTATGGCGAGTGGCTGGGACGCCGCTACAAAGACAAGCCCATCATCTGGATTCTGGGTGGCGATCGACCCATCGAGAACGACCGGCACTTGGCGATATGGCGGGCGATGGCAGAGGGTCTGCGCACGGGTGACGAGGGTAAACACCTCATCACCTACCATCCGATGGGCGGGCATTCCAGCTCGGAGTGGCTGCATCGTGAGCCGTGGCTGGACCTCAACATGCTGCAATCGGGGCACCACGCGAAAGATATTCCCAACGACGAGATGATCGCCAAGGACTATCAGCTTCAGCCGGTGAAGCCGTGCATGGACGGCGAGCCACGCTATGAGGACCATCCCATCAACTGGGACCCCAAGAACGGTTGGTTCACCGACTATGATGTCCGGCAGGCGGCGTACTGGGCTCTGCTCGCAGGCGCACACGGGCACACCTATGGCTGTCATGACATCTGGCAGATGTACGACCCGGCAAAGCGACAGTCCGTCGCGCACGCCAGAACAGCCTGGAAAGAAGCGTTGAATCTGCCCGGTGCCTCGCAGATGACGCACGTGAAGTCCCTGATGCTTTCGCGCCCGATGCTGTTGCGGATACCGGATCAGTCGCTGCTGATTTCGGGGCAGGGGAGTGGACGGGAACGTGTGCGCGCCGCCCGGGCTGTGGATGGCAGTTACGCCTTCATCTATCTGCCGACGCCAAAGCCGGTTACCGTCGCGCTGGACAAGCTCAGCGGAAAGAACCTCCGGGCGTGGTGGTACGACCCGCGCACTGGCGAGGCAACGCGCATCGGCGAGTTCCCGAGAAAGGGCGAGCGCACATTCACGCCGCCCGCCGAGAGCGAGCAGGCGCCGGACTGGGTGCTGGTCATTGACGACGTGAGCAAGCGGTTCCGCGATCCCGGAAAACTGGCAGGAGGACGCTGACAATGAAAGCGCCGTTGCGTGTGCATCCCGCGAACCCGCGTTACTTCACAGATGACGGTAAGCGGGCGATCTACCTGACCGGCTCGCACACATGGAACAACCTGCAGGACATGGGGATGACGGACCCTCCCGCGCCGTTCGATTTCACCGCCTATCTGGACTTCCTGCAGGAACATCACCACAACTTCATCCGGCTATGGCGGTGGGAACCTGCCAGATGGCGGTATGGAGGTCAGCATGACAGCTATTGCGAACCGCATCCGTATGCCCGAACCGGTCCGGGCAGCGCGCGTGATGGCAAGCCGAAGTTCGACCTGAAACGCCTTGATGATGCCTACTTTGCACGCCTGCGGAAGCGGGTCGAAGAAGCCTCAAAGCGTGGGATGTGTGTGTCCATCATGCTGTTCGAGGGGCACTGCCTGCAGTTTGCCGAGCAGGGCTGGGAATACCACCCCTACCATCCGGACAACAACGTCAATGGCATTGACGGCGGTCGACTGGACTATTACACCCTGAAGAACCCTGACGTGCTTGCCCTGCAAGAGGCGTATGTACGACGCGTGGTCGACACCGGGAACGACCTGAATAACGTGCTGTACGAAATCAGCAACGAAGCGGGGAGATACTCCACAGAGTGGCAGTATCACTTTATTCGCTTCGTGAAGGAGTACGAGGCGAAGAAGCGCAAGCAACACCCGGTGGGAATGACCTTCCAGTACGGGGGTGAGCAGAGCGGACGCAATGCCGACCTGTTCAACAGCCCTGCCGACTGGATTTCGCCTAATCCGGAGGGTGGTTACCGCGACGACCCGCCGGTCAACGATGGTCGCAAGGTGGTACTTAACGATACCGACCATTTGTGGGGCGAAGGCGGTAACGTGCAGTGGGTGTGGAAGAGCTTCACGCGAGGGCATCAGCCGCTCTTCATGGATCGGATCGTCAGGCTGTCCCGCCGTACCGTCACGTGGGCAGGGCGTCAGGACGACGATATTCCCGGTGCAGAGGACATCCGCCGGGCGATGGGCGTGACGCGCAAACTGGCTGAGCGCGTCAACCTGGCGCGGATGGTGCCACAACCGGAACTTGCTTCCTCAGGGTACTGCGTCGCCTCAGTGGGCGAGGAGTATATCGTGTACGCACCGGAAGGTGGCGAGATTACGGTCGACCTGACGCAGGGTAAGCGCAGACTGAAAGCATACTGGATGCATCCCGTAGATGGCACGACCACGCCTGTGGGCGATGTAGTGGGTGGAGAGAAGCGTGCTTTTCGCGCGCCCTGGGAAGGGCAGTCCGTACTACTTCTAACCAGAAAATAACAGGGGCAGACCGTGATGGCAGAACGCGTTGGTATCATCGGCATCGGCAACATGGGCAGGTTCTACCTGCAGAAGATGGTGCAGGCAGGTTACTCTGTTGCCGCGTTCGACACGAACTCCAGCCTTACCGCGTGGGCGCAGGAGCATGGAGCGGAGACCGCCTCCTCGCCAGCGGAGGTCGCTCAGAAGAGCGGTGTTCTCGTGCTGGCTGTACCGGGCAACCGCGAGGTGGAACAGGTCATGGATGGGCGGGAGGGGGTACTGGCGCACCTGGCTTCAGGGCAGGTGGTGGTCAACACCAGCACCACTCATCCTGACCTCGACCGGCGCTATGCGCTCCTGTGCGATCAGCGAGGTGCAGGCTGGCTGGATGCGCCGGTGACCTGGCGAGCGCAAGGGCTGATCGTGATGGTGGGCGGTGACGAGCGGTTCTACCAGCGCGTTCTGCCTGTCCTCCAGAGTTTTGCCTACCGGGTAGTGCATGTGGGGGAAACAGGAGCCGGACAGCGTCTGAAGGCAGTGAACCAGATGATCCTCGCCAACCAGCTGGCGGTATGGTGCGAAGCAGCAGAGTTTGCACGGAGCATCGGGCTGTCGCCAGAGGCGATTCGCGACGTGCTGGAGATGGATATCCCGCAGGCGGTGCTTGGCAACGAGTTCGCCGGGGGTGGACAACTGTCCCTGCACTATAAGGACCTCGGCTATATCCTTGAACTCGCGCACACGCACATGGCGAGTGTCCCGCTGACCAGCTTTGTGCACGAGGTGTTTAAAGCCACCGCCCAGTTTGGAGGTACCGACTGGATACAGCCCGGCATCGTCACCTTCTGGCGCCGGCTAAATCGTCCTGAAGCTGCTGACGGCTAATCGTACCTGCCCAGCTCCAGCCCCCTCTGCACAAAGTAGCGGTAGGTCTCGTAGTGCACCGTGTTGGGGATGGAATGGTCGCTGTGCAGAACGTAGCCGTAATTGCCCTTCACGATGGGAATCTTTGCCTCCAGCTCTTCGTCCACCTTGCGCAGGTCGTTGGAGTAGAGCACACGCACGTCGATTCCACCCATGAAGGAGAGTCGGTCCCCGAAGTTATGGTAAAGGCGCACGAGGTCCATCCCCGCCTTCACCTCGATGACCTGCAGGCAGTCGATGCCCGCCTCGATCATGCCCGGCACGAGCGGTTCCACATATCCGCATGAGTGCATGATGACCGGAAGACCGAGGCTCTTCACATACTGGATCGTGCGGATGTGTCCCGGCTGGACGATCTCTTTATACATCGCCGGTGACATGAAGGGACGCCCCTTGAAGCCCATGTCCTCGTAGAACCAGATACCGTCGGGTAGCCCCTCCTCCGCGAAGAGTATCTCCATCAGGTTAATGGTCAGCTCGGCATAGGTGTTGACCATGTCGCGCACCCAGTCCGGGTCGTCCACCATGCCTATCAGCATGTACTCGTGCCCACATACCGGATGCATCAGTTCGAAGACGTTGACCCCCGACCAGCAGAAGAATCGCTGTTTCTCATGGGCGTAACGCCGCGTCTGGCGATAAGCTTCGAAGTTGATGCGTCGGCGGTCGGGGGTCAGCTTCGGCTTGATGTGTTCCTCCCACGCGCGTCGGTCTTTGACGAGAAAGTCCACATGTTCGGGCGTGCTGTCGTGCAGTTTGTGCCGTCGCAGAAGCGCGCCGTTGCCGTCGCGTACGAGGATGGTCTCTTCGGTCTCCTCCACCACCTCAGGCACGTAGTCAAGGTCCGCTACCATGTTGAAGGGCCAGCACAGCTCCAGGTCATAGCCAAAGTGGTCAGCCAGATTCTCCCCCTCGCGAATGTATCCGGCTTCCAGCCAGCTGCGGTACGTGTCTCCCCAGAAATGCTCGAACACGCCGATGCGGTCGACCGGCTGGCGTTTCAGGATATTATGGATGCGCTCCACGCTGGTCAGCGGTTGCATTCAGGTTGCTCCTCCTGTCTCTGCCGAAACGTTCTGATGATAGGTTCCAGCCCCGCAAGGGCAAAACCTTCCCGTAAGTGGATTCGGGAGGCAGAGATTTACTGACAAGAAAGGACAAACCGCGAAGTTCCTCTGGACCACCTCCACACTTTTTTACGAAAAATTTCCTGAGGAGCCCTCGAAAGGTCTGGACTTTTTCGCGGGATTGCCGTATAATTTAGATAGGCTAAGCACTACTGGACAATCCTATCGGCAGCACACCCAACTTCCCATAGGTCGGAGGCAGCACTGACCTATGGGGCTTTTTTTTGTACGGTGCATGGTTATGAGCCCGGTCAGCGAGAAACTCTGCCATGCCCTGCTGTGTCATACACTATAGAGGTCTGCCGCGCAACAACGCGCAGACGCAGGAGCATTGCCGAGCCTGGCGAAGTACAGACCGTGACCTCGACAGGAGGTGGCACAAATGTCGGCGCCAGAGGAAAGCGGAGGGTTTGAGGAGCGTCTCGCGCGCATCGAGCATTTGCTGGAGGAGCTGACTCAGCGCGTAGAGAGGCTGGAGAGAGCGCGACAACCTGCCATCCAGCCCCCATCCGTTAGGTCTGAATCATCCAAAGAGAGAGTAACCGCAGAACCACCTATCCCGCCGCCTCCGGTCGTGCCGCCCCTGTCGGAGGAAATTGCGGCGCGAGTGATACCCGCTGAGGAGCCAGAAACTCCCCCTCCGCCGCCTCCACCAGCGATGACAGTCGTTCGTGAGAAGCCGACGGAGCAGGAACCCTGGGAGCAGGTAGTGGGAGGCAGGCTGGCATTGTGGGTTGGTTTGGTCGCAACCTTTCTGGCTCTGGGCTTCTTCCTCGCGTATGCATGGCGCTATCTCAGCGATGCGGGGCGACTGGCAATCGGGTTTGCGGGTGGCGCCATCCTGCTGGCTGTTGGGGAGTACTCGCGCACGCGCGTGGCACGGTGGTTCAGTGAGGGCATCTCCGGCGCGGGTATCGCTGTGCTGTATCTCAGCATTTGGGCAGGTGCTCAGCGCTACGGCATCTTCTCGTTTGAGATCGCCTTCGTGCTGATGGCGCTGACCGTCATTCTCGGGGTGGTGCTCGCCCTCCGATACGATGCCATCAGCCTCAGCGTGCTGGCGACCATCGGCGGTTTCCTGACGCCGGCTCTGCTGGGCACCAGCGGGGCGAGAACCGCCAGCCCTTATCCGTTCCTGACCTACGTCACCGTGCTGAACGCTGGCATCCTCGTCGTGTCACTGTACCGTAACTGGCAGGCGCTGGTGTGGCTCGCCTTCACGGCGACGGTTCTGCTCCTGTTCGGCTGGGCGGTAGACAGTTACGAGACCACCTATCGCTGGCAGGTGTTCGCCTTTGTGACTGTAAACTTCGCGCTGTACCTTGCTACAGCGTGCTGGCGTTGCCTCGTACGAGGGCTGGAATCGGAGTCGGGGGAGATTGCGCTGGTTGTGGCGGATGCAGGCGTGTATGCCCTTGCTGGCTACGCGCTCATCGGCGATGCGCTGGGCAAGTTCCCGGGTCTGTTCGCGCTGGCTCTGGCGATACTCTTTGGCATGATGAGCCTCGCAGTTCACCGCCAGGCTCCCCGTAATGGCAGTCTGCGCAACAGTCTCGCGGGCATCGCTTTCCTGTTTCTGATGTGGGCGATGACGCACCAGACCTACGAAGCTTTCCGCTTCTGGTATCGCACAGGCGACTGGCAGAGGCTGGCGCAGATGGTGATTTCGCTGGAGTGGACGGTGGTCGGCGCGCTGTTGCTGGTGGCAGGCATCGCCCGCTCGATACAGCTTCTGCGCATCGCGGGTTTGAGTCTTTTGGGCGTCACTGCGCTGAAAGTGTTCCTGTTTGACCTGAGCTTTCTCGACATCCCGATGCGCGTGCTATCGTTCGGGGGGCTGGGGCTGACTCTCATCGGCATCTCCTGGCTGTATAGCCGGTATGGTGTGGGCAAAACAGATAGCTCGAGTCATGCTTAAGCAGGTGCTATGTCCCCAGCAGACGGATGAATCCTTCTTGGTCGAAGTGTCTGTCTGTAGTGAGAGCTTCTGTTATATGACCGAGCCTCATGATCACAAAACTGACAGCATCACACAGTGAGTAGGTTTTATCCCTGCGTGCCATCAGCAGGGACAGCCCAGCACGGTGTAGCTGTTCATCTACCCAAACCACCGCGACTTCAGGATTCTCCAGCAGTTCGCGTGCAAAAGCTAAAGCCTTGCTCATGTTCAATCCGCGTGCTCGGCAGACAGGGACAAACTCCGCCATGACATAACTATGCACGACCTTGCGACCCGCTGAGCGGAAAAAGCGTACAGCTTCCGAATGGCGGTAGTCGCTTTGGTCAAGATAGCAAACCAAGCCTGAAGTGTCGAGGAACACTATTCCTGCTCCTCATGCGAGCTCGAGTAATCACCGAGTAGGTCGGTATCAATACGGTCATTATCCGCGGATCGAGGGTCACCGCTGACTGTAGAACCGGCAAACTGGAGCAATCGCTCCAAAGCTGCCTTGCGCTCCTCTTCGCTCAGCGAAGGGCGAGGTGGGTTGACTTTGCGCATCATGTCGAGAATAAACTGCTCGACCGGAACGCCCTGCTCCCGAGCGAGAGGCTCGAGCAACTCCCAGATTTCATCCGGCACTTCGATTGCAATGGTCTTCATACCTTTGTCCTCCGACGTAATGTGCTCCCCAACCGGCTGTCATGAGCGATGCGCAATTCAAGTATAGCACATTATGCTTGAAAAGCACGTGGCACGGGCATCCTGCCCATGTAGAAGACGCAAATAGCCGCTTCTGATGACCCAACACGCGCATGGAAACGGACTCCGGTGCATATGGGCGGGGACACCCAAGCCACGTGCCGGTCATTTCAGGCGCACTCTATGCACATCGAAAGGCGTACAGGTCCGCGTCGCGCAGGACGAAGCGCAGACGCACCTCGCGCAGGCGCAAGGAGCGAATGTCTGCGTTCTTCCAGCGCACATCTGCCTCTACCTCGTCGCCGAACAGCTCCGCGCAGTCGTCGAGAGTGAACCCGCGGATGGGGTTACCCGCCGGGTCGGTCACCTCCGCCTTCACACTGCCGATTGCCGACGTCGAGTAGTTCACCTGCAGTCGCGAACCGGTCAGCACCAGCGGGCGCGTCAGTACCTCGCCGCCGGAAGCGGGCGCGTTCACCGACACGAAGCCGTCCAGCCGCAATGTGAACCGCCGCAAGCGCACCTTACTGCCGGGCAGATAGTAGCCCTCGGGCGAGTAGATGGAAATCTCGTCCGGACAGCCGCGCACAGCCGAGCGGGTGGCGATGAGCCCCCATGCAGGCATGTTGTTGCGGTTCACCCATCGCTCGCGCTGGGGACCCGGTCGGTGGAACCCTTCTATCCAGCGATGGAAGTGCACTCCATCCCGGCTGGTGATAAGTACGCCGTCGCAGGCGGCGGGGTAAGGGTCTTCCGCCACCTTTTGCCGTCCGTCCACCAGACGCATTGGCATCCCTATCAGGATGCGCGGGTTGCGAAAATACGGGCGGATGGCGTTCGTGTACAGATGCTCGCGGGGGGCGTTGCCCCAGTCCAGGCGGCGCGGTTTGCTCCAGCGCACGAAGTCTTCAGACTCGCAGGTGGCGATGTCCCTGAACCCCTCAATCCAGACCCGGTGATACTCCACATACCTGCTATGCACCTCGTCCCAGAAGGCGGTGTTCAGCGAATCGAACTGCCCCTCGGTGATGATGGGCTTGTCGCCAAGCCTCTGCCAGCGAACGCCGTCGGGTGACGTGAGCGCGCCCAGCGCTCCCCATTCGTTGTCTCCCGGCACACTGCCCAGCGCCTTGTAGCGGGCGCGTGGGTCACATTTCGGGTTGGTGTCGAGGAACGGCGCAAAGTTGTGGCTCTCTCTGCCTATCCACACGATGTTGTTGCGCCGTGACCTGTTGAAAGTAAACAGTCCCAGGTTGGGGCGCTCCCAGCGGATGCCGTCACTGCTTTCCGCCGTGCAGGTGACCTGCGGGTGCGTTTCCCGTTTGCCTGCTGCATCCCAGTCCGAACCGCGGTAGTACAGGCGGAACCGATTGCCGTCCCGCAGTACGGTGAAGTATCCGCAGGTGTTGCCTTCCCACGGGCGGTCGAACTCCATCACCACTTCCTGTGGTACCGGGTGGTGCAGGCGCAGGGACGCACCTCCTGTCAGCCTGTCGATGACCGCTCCATCGATAAAAAGCTCCCAGAAGGAATCGAGGCGCCATTCGCTATTCGTTGGCATGGTTGTCCACCTCACCAGGTCAGTTTCTCGATACCATCTCGTCGCAGGCGGAAGCGCAGGGCGCGTACGGCACTGCCTTCACCTTCTTCATAATAGACCGCCAGCACCGAGCCGTCGCGCAGTTCCACCGTAGCGGGATATGCGCCAATTACCTCGTCCAGCACGTACGGTCCCTGCCATGTTTTGCCCTCGTCGCGGGTGACGTGCAGAGCGGTGTTGGGCACGCGGTGCGTGAGCAGGATTTCGCCCGTGCTGAGCCGGCTGAGATGTGGGGCATGCCCCGGAAAGCCGATGTCTTTGGGATCGCTCCACGTGCGTCCCTCATCCCGGCTGATGCAGTAGTGCATGTTCACTTTATCGCTGCGCATCACCGCCAGTAACGAGCCATCTTTCAGGCGGATGATGTCGGTTTCCGTGCCGTCGGGCAGGGTAGGGCAGTTCTTGCTGAGCGGGATAGGAGCGCTCCAGTGCAAACCGCCATCAGTCGATGTGGTAATCGCGGCGAATGTCCCGCCAGCATCTTCCGCGTAGATGCCGAGTAAGCAGTGGTTTGAGGCAATCTCGCGCACGGGGGCGGACACCGCGTAGTTGCGAGCAACAGTCACGGCACGTCGGCTCCAGGTGCGCCCGTTGTCGTGAGAGAAGACCAGCTTCGTGTCGAACTCGACCCTACCTGTCTTCTGCCGGTAGGTGAAGAAGGAGCAGATTAGCGTGCCGTTGTGCAGTTGCGCGATGTGCGGGTCGCGGTCGTCATCTGCGCTATCGTAGACGACCTCGGGCGCCGACCAGGTGCGTCCCTCATCTCGTGAGCGCACCATGCAGATACGTCCGCCGCGCGGGTAGTCGCGATTGGGCAGGGAGACATGCCCGTAGCCGCCATAGAACACGCAGACAATCTCGCCATTCTGGAGCCTGCAGGCATCGGGGAATGCCTGATATGAGCCTGCCATCTCCCCGCGCGAGATGCGCTGGAACAGATAACCGTTCGCCATCGAGGGAGACCTCCCGAATCTGTGTGCTGAGATGCCGGTTCGCGATGCGCAGGCAGAGTCCTGCTGACGGGCTGACGCTATCGGATGTTGAAGTATTTCGCCTCGGGGTGGTGCACGATGATAGCGGACGTGCTCTGCTCGGGAACCAGCTGGAACTCCTCCGTCAGCGTGACGCCGATTCGCTCCGGGCGCAGAAGCTCGAAAAGCTTCGCCTGGTCCTCCAGGTTAGGGCAGGCGGGATAGCCGAAGGAGTACCTGCATCCGCGATATTTGAGCGAGAACAGCAGGCGTATCTCCTCTGCATCCTCGTCGGCGATGCCGAGCTCCTCGCGGATACGCTTGTGCCAGTATTCCGCCAGCGCTTCCGCCGTTTCCACCCCCAGCCCGTGCAGGTAGAGGTAGTCCTGATACTGATGGGTAGCGAACAGCTCCCGCTCCACTTCGCTCACCCGAGAACCCACGGTGACCAGGTGGAACGCTGCCACGTCCCGCTCGCCGCTTTCGACCGGGCGGAAGAAGTCCGAAATGCATTTATGGGGTGGGGAGGGCTGGCGCGGGAAGGTCAAGCGCAGCCACTCCGTCTTGCCGTCCTCGCGGTAGATGATGAGGTCGTCGCCATCGGAGTTCGCCCAGAAGTAGCCGTAAACCACCTTCGGATTGAGTATCTTCTCCTCTTTAGCACGGCGTTTCCAGTGTTCAAAGATGGGGCGCACGTGCTCTTCCAGAAAGCGGTTGAACTCTTCGTTGCTCATCTTTCCGCGCCGGAACTGCCACTGTCCGCGGAACAGCGCCACCTCGTTGATGAAGGGGAACACTTCGTCCAGAGGGATGTCTTCCACCACGCGCGTGCCGATGAAGGGCGGCGTCGGGATGGGCACGTCGGTTCGCACTGCACTACGCCTTACTGCGGTCATCGCCGCGCCTGGCTCCTCGGTTTGCTTGCTCGGTTCTGGCAGTTTGGGGCGCTCCGGAGTGGCGCGCAACGGCGACGGCTCCAGCGGCTTATCCGGGTTGCAAAGGTGCTCCATGATGACCAGCCCCTCGAAGGCGTCCTGCCCGTAGAACACACGCCCCTTGTAGATACGACGCAGGTCTTCCTCCACATACCTGCGGGTCAGCGCAGCGCCACCCAGCAGGACGGGGTAGTGCCATCGGTCGCGGCGGTTCATCTCCTCCAGATTCTCACGCATGACGATGGTGGACTTCACCAGCAATCCGCTCATGCCGATGGCGTCTGCCCTGTACTGGTCTGCTGCCTCCAGCATCCGGTCGATGGGTACCTTCGTACCGAGGTTGATGACCCGATAGCCGTTGTTGGACAGGATGATGTCCACCAGATTCTTGCCGATGTCGTGCACGTCACCGGCGACCGTTGCCAGCACGATGGTGCCTTTCTGCACGTCTTCCGTGCGCTCCATGAACGGCGTGAGGTAGTTCACCGCCGCTTTCATCACCTCCGCGCTCTGCAGAACGAAGGGCAACTGCATCTCTCCACTGCCGAACAGGTCGCCGACCACCTTCATGCCCTCGAGCAGGATGTTATTGATGATGTCCAGCGGACGGTGTTTCTGCAGCGCTTCGTCGAGGTCAGCCTCCAGCCCCTTGCGCCTTCCCTCAGTAATGGCGCGTTTCAGTCGTTCTTCAACAGGCAGGGACTGCAGGTCATCCTCGCGCTTTGTGGTCGTGCCCGCCTTTTCGAAAAGGCGCATGAACTCCACGAGCGGGTCGTAGCCGTCGCGCCGTTCGTCGAAGATGAGCTGCCGGGCGACCTCGCGCTGTTCTTCAGGGATGCGGTGCAGGGGCAGGATACGCGACGGATGCACGATCGCCGCGTCGAGACCGGCTTCCAGGCAGTAGTGCAGGAACACCGAGTTCAGCACGTGACGCGCGGCGGGCTTCAGCCCAAACGACACGTTGCTTACGCCCAGTATAGTGTGGCACTGCGGGAACTCGCGCTTGAACTGCTGGATGGCTTCGATGGTGGCGATGCCGTCGCGCCGGAGCTCCTCCGCCCCCGACCCGAGCGGGAAGGTCAGCGCATCGAAGAAGATGTCCTCCGGAGGGATGCCGTACTCTTCGGTGATGGTCTGCACCAAACGCCGGGCGACGCGCAGTTTCCACTCGGTGGTGCGCGCCTGTCCCTCCTCATCGATTGCCAGCGCCACGACCGCCGCGCCGTACTTGCGGCACATCGGCAGAACCTGGTGCAATCGCCTCCCGCCATCCTCGAAGTTCACAGAGTTGACGATGCACTTTCCGCCCAGCCTCTTCAGCGCGGCTTCGATCACTGGCGGCTCGGTGGAGTCGATCATCAGCGGTAGCGTGCACTGCGTCGCCAGCCGACGCACCACGTCGGTCATATCCCGCACGCCGTCGCGCCCGACGTAGTCCACACAGACGTCCAGCACGTTTGCGCCTTCGGCGGTCTGCTCACGTGCCATCTGCACCATGTCGTCCCAGTTTTCCGCCAGCAGGAGCTCGCGGAATTGCTTCGACCCGTTCGCGTTGAGCCGCTCGCCCACAATCAGGAAGCTGTTCTCCTGCTCGTAGGGGACGGACTGGTAGATGCTGGAGCAGGCAGGAATATGTTCCGGGGTGCGGGGCGCGGGCGCATGGAAGCCGACCGCTTCCACCACCTTGCGGATATGCTCCGGCGTGGTGCCACAGCATCCGCCGACGAAGTTCACGCCGAACTCCTCTACGAACTGCAGATGGTATCTGGCGAGTTCGTCGGGTGTGAGAGGATAGAACGGCTTCCCATCGCGCAGTTCGGGCAAGCCTGCGTTGGGCTGGATGCTGATGAGGCGTGGGGAATAGTGGTGCAGATAGCGGACATGTTCCACCATTAGCTCGGGACCCGTCGCACAGTTGAGCCCGATGGCGACCACGTCCGGGAAGGCGAGCAGAGTGGTCAGCGCCGCGCCGATCTCACTGCCCACCAGCATCGTGCCGGTGGTTTCCATCGTCACCTGCACAAACACGGGCACGGTTCGCCCCGCCGCGCGCATGGCGTTACGACAGCCGTTGATCGCCGCCTTTGCCTGCAACAGGTCCTGAACCGTCTCGATGAGCAGGAGGTCGACCCCGCCTTCGATCAGTCCTCGTGCCTGTTCAGTAAACGTGACTTCGAGTTCGTCGAAAGTGATGTGCTCGAGGCTGGGCAGTTTGGTGCCCGGTCCGATGGAGCCTGCCACGAAACGCGGTCTGTCCGACGTGCGGAACGAATCGGCGACTTCCCGGGCGATTCGCGCTCCCTTCAGGCTCAGTTCGTACACGCGGTGTGCGATACCGTATTCGCCCAGATTCATCGCGTTGGCGCCGAAGGTGTTGGTCTCTACGATGTCCGCGCCTGCTTCGTAGTAGCGGGCGTGTATCTGGGCGATGAGATGGGGGCGCGTGGCGTTCAGCATTTCATTGCATCCATCCAGCCCCTCGAAGTCATCCGCGCTCAGGTGCAAGGTCTGGATTTGCGTGCCCATCGCCCCGTCAAAAAAGAGCACTCGTTCCTTTGCGATGCGTAACAGGTCACTCATAGCCCGATACGAATGAATACCCTGTCGTAGTATACCTCAAAGGGTATGGTGGAGAGAGATTAGAGCGGAATCGGAGCTTCCCCTTCTCCCACAGCGTGGGAGAAGGGGTCAGGGGATAAGGGCTCCGAGGTCGGGCGAGGCGTTGCGCTTACTGGCAAAGGGCGTGCACCGCCGCAATCACGTCCTCGCGGGTGGGGATAGAAGCATCCTCCAGCGACTCGCTCATCGGCACGGGCACGTCCTTCGCGGCGAGGATGATGGGTTGCATGTCCAGGTAATCCCAGCCGCTGTAGCCGTTCTCGAAGCGATATTCCAGTATCTGACGCAGGAACTCGTTCGCCACGCCGTTCTTCGTCCAGCCCTCGGACATCAGGATGACGCGCCCGGTCTTACGCACCGAGTTGGCGATGGTGGCGACGTCCAGCGGATGCAGGGTGCGCGGGTCGATCACCTCGCACCGGATGCCCTCCTGCTCTTCCAGATCCCACGCCGCGTCCAGCGCCACATGCACCATGCGCGAGTAGGCAACGATGGTCACGTCTTCGCCAGGCTTCTTAATGTCGGCTACACCCAGTGGAATCACGTAGTCCTCGTCGGGCACGGGCCCCATCACGCCGGAGTAGAGCAGTTTATGCTCGAGGAACATGATGGGGTTGTCGTCGCGCACGGCGGCTTTCAGCAGTCCTTTCGCGTCGTACGGAGTGGACGGCATGACCAGGTATATGCCCGGCACATACAGCCACCATGCCTCCATGCTCTCGCTATGGTGCGCGGCGATACAACGCCCGACGCCGCCCTGCGAACGGTATACCACCGGCACTTTGGTCTTGCCGCCGAACATGTAGCGGTTGTAGGCGGCGTTGTGCAGGATCTGGTCGGAGCCGAGCGTAGTGAAGTCCACATACTGGAACTCCACGATGGGGCGCATTCCGCGCATGGCGGCTCCGGCTCCGGCTCCGGCAATGGCGAGCTCGGAGATAGGGGTATCGATGACGCGCCTGCCGCCGAACTCGTCCCACAGCCCGCGGGTGGCGGCGTAGGCTCCGCCGTACAGCCCGACGTCCTCGCCCATAACGAATACCCGCCAGTCGCGGCGCATCTCCTCGGCATGAGCCTGAGCCAGCGCTTCGTTGTAGTACTTGATGGGGATGCCGTACTTCTCTTCCAGCCGCTGAACGTCTTCCTTCTTCAGCTTCGGCATGATGGCTCCGCCCGGCGTGCCCGCCTGCTCGCGGGCGATTCGGCGGATTTCGTCTTCAATGGGACGAATGCGCGCCCGCAACGCCTCCTCCTGCTCGCGCTCGCGGGCGAACTCGATGGGGTCTTTGGGCACATAAAGTCCCTCAAACAGCTCCACAGCCGGAGGCAGAGGGCTGGCTTTGGCGAAACGCTCCGCCTCATCAATAGTCTCGCGCGCCTTCTGCATCACCGCGTCCATCTCCTCTTCGGTGGCGATGCCCGCCTCCAGCATCCGATGCCACAGGAGCAGGATGGGGTCGCGCTGGCGATACTCCTCCAGCTCCTCTTTGGTGCGGTATCTCTGCTGGTCAGACAGCGAGTGACCGAAGTAGCGGTAAGTACGCGCCTCCACCAGCACCGGTCCCTTGCCCTCGCGGCACATCTGCACCGCCTGCGAGACCTTCTCCTTCACGTCCAGCACATCCATGCCGTTGCATTGAAAACCCGGGATGCCGTAAGCCTCGGCACGCTTCACCACGTCGCGCACGCGGGAGGCGTATGGCGCCTCCGGCACACTGCGGTCGTGCCAGGGCATGGACATCGCATACAGGTTGTTCTCACAGATGAAGACCACCGGCAACCCGTCATGCGTGACGGCGGCGAGGTTCAGCGACTCGTGGAAGGAGCCGGTGTTCACCGCGCCATCGCCGAAAAAGCACAGCACCACCGCACCCGATTGCTTGAAGCTCTCTGCCAGCGCGGCTCCCACCGCGATAGGGATATTGCCGCCCACGATACCCGTGGCGCCCAGGTTGCCTTTCTCCACGTCAGCGATGTGCATCGAGCCTCCGCGCCCGCGGCAGTAGCCGGTTTCGCGCCCCATCAGCTCCGCCAGCATCCTGTTCCAGTGCATTTGCCGGTCTTCCTCGCTGTCGCACCACAGGTTGCCAATCGCGCCACAGTGTCCGTGTCCGCGATGCGTGCTGGTGATCATGTCGTTGCGCGAGATCGAAGCCACCGCGCCAACCGCCACCGCTTCCTGACCAGCATAGAGGTGCGATGCTCCCTTGATCTGCCGACTGCGCACGAGCTCGTACACCTTCTCCTCGAAGAAGCGGATCTCGTACATGGTGCGCAGATAGTCCAGCAGTTTCTCCTTTGGCTCCTGGTAGATGGGGTCAGCGCCTTTCTTGCTTCTGGTTGATACAGCCATTTTTCTCTCTCCGCCTCCAGCCGTATTGCGTTTTACGCCCTCTGTTGCTATAATACAACAATAAAGAAAAACAATCAATACCTCAAGCGTAAACAAACGAAAATGTTTGCCGAGGAACGCCGACAGCAGATCGTGGAACTCCTCCGCCGGGCGGGGAAAGTGACCGTAGATGACCTGATCACCAGGTTCGGGGTCTCCGCACCAACCATCCGGGCAGACCTGAGTTTGCTCGAGAAGCAGGGACTGCTGAGGCGCACGCACGGCGGCGCGCTGCCTGTGGAAAGCACCCTGTACGAACCCCCATACTCCATCCGGGAGATGAAGAACCTGGCGGAGAAACGAGCCATCGCACGCGTAGCTGCCTCGCTGGTGCAGGACGAAGAGACCGTGCTGTTAGACGCGGGTACCACTACCTTCGAGGTGGCTGTGCAGTTGAAACAGCGACGGGGGCTCAAGGTGGTGACCAATTCCCTGTCCATCGCCCTGGAGCTGATGGAGCGCAAGGACATGGAGGTGGTTCTGCTGGGGGGCACGGTTCAGCCCGCCCGGCGTGCTCTGCTTGGCGAACTGGCTCTGCACGCGCTGGAGATGCTGTATGTGGATCACGCCTTCCTGTCCTTCAACGGTGTGGACCTGCAGGCGGGCTATACCAGCGTGGACTTCGAGGCGGCAGCGGTCAAGCGCAAGATGATGCAACATGCGCGGCAGGTGATTGTGGTTGCCGACCATGCGAAGCTGGGTCAGGTTGCTTTCGCGCAGGTCGCACCGATCGGTGCCGCGCATGTGCTCATAGTGGACAGTGGCGCATCTCCCGATGTACTGAGAGCCATCGAGGAAACCGGTGTCAGGGTACTGGTTGCGCCGCTGACTTCGCCTTCACCTGTTCCCACGGCGGATTATGCGCAATGATCTGGTCCAGGGTGACCTTTGCCAGCAGGCGTTCCGTCATCTCCCTCAGCGAATTCCACGCTTCGTGCGCGGCGCAGGGATGCGCGCTGTCGCACTGAGCGCGATGGTCGAGCAGGCACTGCTTTTTCTCGATCTGCCCCTCGCAGGCATTCAAGATGTCCAGATAGCTGATCTGGCTGGGCGGTCGAGTCAGGGAGAAGCCGCGCTCGCGTCCTCGATGGGCGTACACCAGTCCGTGTTGCTCGAGGTCTTTGAAGATGGTGTACAGGAAGTTGACGGAGACATCCGCTTCCTGAGCCAGCTCCTTCACCGTGACAATCGCACCCTCTCCACGTTTCGCCAGACAAGCCAGCGCGCGGACGGCATATTCGGTTTGCACTCCAGCATCCAAAAGTCGAATCATTTTACACCCTCACCTAGTGTAGTATAGCCAATCGCTATAATGATATACCTTATCATGATAAATTGTCAAGGGGTGCGAGAGAATGTTTGAAATTGCGCCCGACGCCCGTGTCATGGCGAGGAGCGAAGCGACGAAGCAATCTCCTCCGACTCCCGCGATTCGTCAGGGGATTGCTTCGCCTGCCTGAGGGCAGGCGAAGCAATGACACGGTGCTTTATGTCATTATGCCATTTTGATTCGGTCATTCTGAGCGAAGCGAAGAATCTCTGCGATGCTTCGGCTGGCGCCGTAGCATGACAGGAAAGGGTGCGTACGCTGGAGGGCAAGCCCCCCTGCCGAGCGGATGAAATAACCTAACCCCCGTCCCTTTCCCTGCGAGGGAAGGGGAGCAAACTCGTCTCCCCGTGTCGGGCAGAGGTCGGGTGAGGGGTTCAACTGGCTCACCACGAGGTTCGCCTCCCAGATTATGTTTTTCAAACAGCCTCAGGGCTGCGAGAGAGTGTTTGAAGAGGAAGTTTGCTTTTTACTGGTTCATGGGATACAATTAAAACGATTTAGTAAAGGAGTGAGGAGCGGTTAGCAGAAGCGGATGGGTGTTCGAGGATACATCGTTCTGGTCCTTTTGCTGCTGTCGTTCGTGACCACCTCGACTCTGGCAGGGCAGTTTTCTTCTCGCACGATCCCTGCGGTGAGTACGTCAAATCCTCCTGTTATCGACGGCAAGCTCGATGATGAAGCGTGGAAAAGGGCGCCCGTTGCCAGAGAGTTTATCGATCCCTATACGGGCAAACCCGCTGCCGATCAGACGGAAGCATGGATCCTCTACGATGACAAAGCCATCTACGTGGCTTTTTATTGTCACGATAGCCAGCCGGAAGCGATAGTGGCTCGCGAGATACGCCCCGGCTCGGATTTCCCCGGCGAGGACACGGTCACCTTTCAAATAGACCCCTACTTCTCACGCAACTGGGTAAACATCTCGGCGTTCATTGTGAACGCCATTGGCACTCAGAACGAGCGCATTGCAGGCGGGCGCGCTGCCAAGAGGGAGTGGCGCGGCATCTGGCAGGCGGCGGTTCAGCGGGTGCCGGACGGATGGACCGCCGAGATGCGCATTCCCTGGGAAGTCTTGAACTATCCGAGCTCAAACGGTCCGGTGAACATGAGTATCAACTTCAAGCGCGACCACGCCCGCACGCGCATCGACTACTTCTGGAGCGATGTGACCCCCATGCGTCGACCAGAGCTGATGGCAGTTTGGCAAGGCGTACAACCCCCCAAATCCGCCAACCGCAAGACCCTGCAACTGCTTACCTACCTCACGCCCGAATGGCGCGAGGGCGATGGTCAGGAGATACGAGCAGGGTTAGACCTGCGCATCAACCCGACTCCGCAGATGACAGGAGTGCTGAGCCTGTTCCCGGACTTCCGCAATGTGGAGGAGGCGGTAGAAGGAATCGAATTCAGCCGAAGTGAGCGGTTTGTGGAGGAATCCCGCCCGTTCTTCATGGAGGGTATCCGCTACTTCGACCTGACCGAACCGTACGGTATCGGGCGACTCTTCTACAGCCGACGCATCGAGGAGTTCGATGCGGGCGTAAAGGTGTTCGGCAACCTGAACTCGTCGCTGTCGATGGGGATACTGTCCACGTTTCGCGGAGAGCGGGAGAAAGCATCGGTGGCGCATCTGCGCTACTCGATGGGAGAGCGTGGAGGATGGAGCGTATACGGTCTGCTGAGACGAGGCTCGGACTATCCGCACCATGACGCCTACGGAGCCAGTGCGAATGTGCGCTATGGCAACTATCGCGTGGGCGGCAAAATCATCTACGCCCGCGAAGGGGACACCGGGGGCTACGCGACCGATGTAACGCTGAACTACGAAGTGCCACGCTGGTTCAGCGGTCTGCGCTGGATGCGCATCGATCCCGACTTCCGCGCATCGCTGGGGCTCATCTACTTTACCGACCGGCAGGGAATATCCTGGTTCACCCGCTACAATAACGAAATCAGACAGGGGCCCATCCGCGAGGTGGAGGCTGACCTGTTCCTGCGCGACTACAGACACACGGATGGCTCCCCGTTTGAGAAAGGCGGACAGCTTTCAGTCGGCATCACCTTGCGCAGCGACTATCGGGTGGGCATTGAGCATGAAATCGCTACCTTTGAGGGCGAGCACGACCGTGTGTACCAGATTCGCCTGCAGGGCAATGTCAGCAACCGCTTCAATCAGTGGGGCATCGGCTACGAATTTGGTCAGCGTGCCGACAGAAATATTCGCTTTCTGGGCTTCGGCATCACGCGCAGGCTGTTGGGCAAACTGGATTTGGGCTTCAACGGTGCCATTCTGCGCTTCGACGAGAATCAGGAACAGTACATCCTCACCATCAGCTGGGAGTTCGATCAGCTGAGGGCGTTGAGTGCGCGCCTCGTCCGCAACAACAGTAACGTCAACTGGTATGTGGCGTACCGGAGCGCAGGCGGGGTGGGGCAGGACCTGTACCTGATTATCGGTGACCCCAACGCCGAGCGATTCACCGAGCGTATCGCGTTGAAGTGGGTTCTGGCGCGATAGGGTGTCAGGTTCTCATTGCGCGGGTGGCTCGTCAGCAAGGCTCATTGTCGGCTGAAGCCGGACACCACGCGCCCAGTCGCCAGCGGACATACGCGGGCGGCTTTCCGGCTGAACTTCCAGCAACTCCAGTACTGTGCCCTCTGCGCAGGCGATGGTCACACTCTGCCTGTCCACCCTCAGCACGGTTGCCGGCGCCTGTTGTGTGGAGGCGTCTGCAGGATGGCATTTCCACACCTTCACCCATCTGCCGTTCAAGAAAAAGCCGGCTCCCGGTCTGGGCGACATGGCGCGTACGCGACACCAGGTTCGGAACGCCGTTTCATCCCAGCGGATGAAGCTGTCTTCCCGCGAAATGGGCGGCGCGTAGGTGGCGAGGCTGTGGTTTTGAGGCTGTGGGTGGACCAGTCCATGCTCGATCGCCCGCAGGGTCTCGATGAGCAGTTCTGCTCCCATCTCCGCCAGCTTCCTCTCCAGCGAGCCAGCATCGTCTTCAGGGAGGATGGGGCAGGCTCTCTGCGACAGCACGGGACCGGTGTCCAGCGTCGGCTCCATCTGCATGATGGTGACGCCCGTTTCGGTCTCGCCGTTGAGAATGGCATGCTGGATAGGAGCAGCGCCGCGGTACTTCGGCAGGAGCGAGGCGTGCACGTTGATCGCCCAGCGGCTGGAAGGCGTCTCCAGCAAGGACTTTGGCAGAATCTGTCCGAAGGCTGCCACCACGATCACGTCCGGGGCAAGGGCGCGCGCCTGTTCCAGAAAATCCGGTCGTCTGACCTTCTCCGGCGTCCACACCGGAAGCCCGTGCTCTTGCGCAGTTCGGCGTACGGGCGTCGGTTGCAGGCGAAGGTGTCTGCCCGTCGGGCGGTCAGGCTGAGTTACTACCACGGGCAGGTCGTAGCCTTCCCGCAGGAGGGCGAGCAGAGATGGCACTGCAAACTCGCTTGTGCCGAAGAAAAGTATCCGTCGCATCACGTGCCCGCGACGACGGCTTCCTGTTTGCCTTCTTTCTGCTCTTCGGTGACCCAGCGCAGAGTTGCGGGGTCGGCGCGGTCGATGAAAAGAATGCCGTCCAGATGGTCTATCTCGTGCTGGATCACGCGCGCAGTCAGCCCTTCCGCCTTGAATTTAATAGTCCTGCCCTGCAGGTCGGTTGCCTTGACCCAGATGGTCTGGGCACGGCGTACGTTGCCCATCAGCCCCGGCAGAGAGAGGCACCCCTCCGGCGGTTCTATCTGTTCACCCGCCATTTTGAGGATGACCGGGTTGATGAGGGCGCGCACCTGAGGGCGCTCCTCGTCCGACAGATCGGTGTAGATCAGAAGTCGAATCGAGACGCCCACCTGTGGCGCAGCCAGTCCGATGCCGTTGGCATCTTCCATTGCCCGTCGCATGAACGAGACCAGCTGTCTGATTTCGGGCGTGATACGTTTGACCGGCTCCGCCACCTGGCGCAGGATGGGGTCCGGGTATTTCACTATCGGGTCGCCTTCCGCTCGCGGAAAGGGCGGCAGTTCCATCGCCATCGTCAGCATACCTCCGCGAGTATTATACCCTGTTTGCTGTCGTTTGCACGCTCTCCATATTGCCATCTTCCATGCCCATCATGCGCGGAGGGGCGTCGTGAGCATCATCCTGAGGAGGTCGCAGGTGTACGGGTGTTCCAAACGGTGGCGTAGCGTAGGGCAGGTGCGTATTGCCCCGTGCGAGGATATGCAGATAATTGGCGCTGTCGCCCTCGTATGGTTCTCCGTGATTCCAAGGCACCCATGAGCGGGCATTGCAGTAGTGACACACAAACGAGCGACGGAACCGGTCGGTGGTTCGGTTGGGGTACGAACGGTGCAGGATGTGACCATGGAAGAACAGCACATCGCCCGGTTGCATCGGTACCGGGATGGGATCGGGATACTTGCGCACCACTCTCGTCAGCGTGTTTACCTCGTCGTCAAGATGACTGACGTTTTGCACCTCAAAAAGGTCTTCGAATGCGCCATCTGCATGGATCAGCCCGTAGGGTCGGTCTGGGGGATAGATGGGCTCGCACTGCGAACCGGGGATAACCCACAGGCAACCGTTCTCCTCATCCGCCGGGTCCAGCGCCATCCACGCGCCTATCAGGGTGTCGGGATAGGTGGTGATATAATAGGCATCCTGATGCCATCCCTGTCCGCCCATGCCCGGTGGGTTGAAAAAGAGCATCGTCTGCAGAGCGAGCACATCGGGTCCTATCAGCGCCTCCAGCACATCCAGCACGCGCGGGTGCAGAAGACCCCACTCGGCAGTGGCGTCGATGCGATGAAGCTGATGGATGCGCGTTCGCGTCTTCGCTACCTCGTCCAGCGATGCCTTTTCAGACTGGCTCTGAGGCGGAACTGGTTGGCGACGTGTCTCCGCCCACTCCAGCAGTCGGTGCACGTCTTCCCGTGATAGCAGGTTTTCGACCTTCAGATAGCCGTGTCGCTGGTAGTGCACGTATTGCTCCACTTTCACGCGATACCTGTCGGCGCGTTCTACCGCTCTGGGCACATACGCCATTTTCCCACCCCCTGTGAGGTATTTAGTGTTGTTAATAGTATAGTCCACGGCTCTGCAAAGTGCAACGGGTTCCGGGTGCTCTGGCAGGAAGAGAGCGGGGAGAAATCTAATGAGTTTGTGGTCCATTATGACTTCAGGAGGCATAACGATGGCGGTAAAGATCATCGGTCCCGAGCTGCCGAACATCCCGTGGGAAGACAAGCCAAAGGGCTACCTAGGCGTCATGTGGCGTTACAGCAAGAATCCCATCATCCCGCGCAACCTGCTGCCGACGTCCAACAGCATCTTCAACAGCGCGGTGGTTCCGTATCAGGGGGAGTTCCGGGGCGTTTTCCGCTGTGACGACACGCGACGTTACATGCAGTTACACGCCGGGCGCAGTAAGGATGGGATCCACTGGGAAATCAACCCCGAGCGCATCCGTTTTGTGGGTGAAGCCGCGGAAGAGCTGGGCTGGGAGTATGGCTACGACCCGCGCGTGGTATGGATTGAAGACCGCTACTGGGTCACCTGGTGCAACGGGTATCACGGACCGACCATCGGCGTGGCGTGGACGCAGGATTTCGAGACCTTCCATCAGCTGGAGAATGCTTTCCTGCCCTACAACCGTAACGGGGTACTGTTCCCGCGCAAAATCAACGGTAAATACGCAATGCTGAGCCGCCCAAGCGACCGCGGACACACCCCCTGGGGCGACATGTTCTACAGCGAAAGCCCCGATATGGTGCACTGGGGGCATCATCGCTTCGTAATGGCGCCCGCGGGCGGCTGGCAGAGCACCAAGATCGGCGCAGGACCAGTACCGATTGAGACCACCGAGGGCTGGTTGCTCATCTATCACGGCGTGCTGACCTCCTGCAATGGGTTCGTGTACAGCGCGGGGGCGGCATTGCTGGATCTGGAGAAGCCCTGGAAGGTCATCTATCGGACGGCTCCGTACATCATCTCCCCGCAGGAGCTGTATGAGTGCGTGGGCGACGTGCCGAATGTGGTGTTCCCCTGCGCGGCGCTGGCGGACTCCGCTACCGGTCGCATCGCCGTCTACTATGGTGCGGCAGACACGGTGACAGGACTCGCCTTCTGCACGGTGGACGAGCTGGTGGAGTTCACCAAGGAGCACTCGCTGGTGTAGACTGATAGGCGTGGGGGCGGGGCAGGTGGTCGCTCATCATTCCCCACGCCAACTTTCCGCTTGTGGTGAGTTCTTAGGGTGCTTGAAAACAGCATTGCCGACCGTTCTGGTGGAAGGCGAGAAACCTGTGACGACCCACATCTGAACCTAACCCCCGTCCCCTTCCCTGCGAGGGAAGGGGAGTTGCGCCTCTCCCCGCATCGGGGAGAGGTCGGGAGAGGGGTTTGCAAACCGCTGAATAGAGGCTCGTGCTTCAAGTGATGAGGTAGTTAAGGCTCCTCAAGCTCCCTTCAGCAAAGTTCTCAGACAGCCTCGATGAGTTCTTGATATAAACCAAGTGGGTATGCTACCATACCAATGGGAGGTGATGGAATATGCCCGCGAGAGTGATCGAAGCGGAATGCGATGGAAAGGTGCTGATCCCTGCCGAGCCGCTGGACCTGCCTGTGGGGAAGCGGATTCGGCTTGTTATCGAATCACCGACCGGTGTCACCGCAGCGAACCTCGCAGAATTGTGGGAAGATTTGGCAAAGCGTCCAGCGCGGGGTCCGTCTCCAGACGCAGACGTTTTGCGCAGAGAGAATCTCTATGACGGAGCTCGAAGCACTGCATCCAACAGCACATCCGCACCATAGCGCACCGGGTCGGTGCAGGGAAGACCGGTCTCACCGATAACCTCTTCGATTGCCCTGAGAGCCTCCTCTTCCGCCAGATGCGCCGTGTTCAGCGCGATACCCACCACCGGAGCAGGCGCAAACGCCCCAGCCCCTGACGCCACCATCTCATACAGGCGAACCACCTCTCGTAGTGGGGGTATGGGCACGTGCGGGTAGCTGCGGATGTGCGTCTGTCCAGCGCGATGCACCAGAATGAGGTGGGTGGGCTGTGAGCCACGAATGAGGGGCAGGGTAGCGGTGGACGCAGGGTTGAGCAGTGAACCCTGTCCCTCGATGTGCAGGATGTCGTGGTCACGTCCGTAGCGCATGACCACCTGTTCCACTGCGCCGGCGGCAAAGTCCACGCGCACCGCGTCCAGCGGCACGCCATCACCCGCAATCATGATACCGGTCTGACCCGATGCGATGAACGCCGAGCGCAGTCCTCGCCGTACCGACGCCCGATGCAGTTCGATGCTGGTGGACATCTTGCCGATCGCCATGTCGGTACCGACGGTGAGCACCCGCAGGCAGGACAGTTCCCGCGCGGCTCCAGTGCCCAGCGTCAAGCCGGGCAGTTCACGACGCACATCCCATATCCACTGTCCTTCGCGCAGGAGCGGCTTCAGGTCGGGGTGTTCCGCCATGGGCGTATGCAAGCCGTTGACGATACACAGCCCCTGTGCCACCGCCTCTTTGACCTCCTGCCACCATGCCTCCGGTAACGCTCCGCCCGGCGGGGCAATGCCGGTCACCAGGATTTGCGGTCGGTAGGTCAATGCTTCACGCACCGACGCCACGATGGGCACCTCTCGCGGGATACCCGTCAACTTCGGGATCGAGCCGCCGGCGCACTCTTCATCGATGACCGCCACAATCTGCGCCTCGCTGTAGCGTAACAGCGCCAGCCCCGTCTTGCCGAAATGCCCGCGGATACCGCCGTGCTGAAGGATGGCAACGCGATGCTCAGGCAGAATCCTCACGCCGTCGCACCCCCAGTCCGGGCAGGTCGTTTGGAAGCACGCGTCCGTCCATTAGCTCCGCCCCTACGAAGGGGTCATCGAGCAGGTTGAGGTGGCTGTCGAGGTCAAGATCATCAGCCAGCGGAGACAGGTGCACCGCGGCGGTGATAGCCAGACTGCTGTCGGAGTAGCACCCGTACATCACCTGCAGTCCGCACGCGCGGGCGGTATGCACGATGCGCAAAGCCTCTGTCGGTCCCCCGCACTTCATCAGTTTGAGGTTCACCCCGTGCACGCGGTCAGCCAGTCGCACCACATCCGCGCTGGTGAAGACGCTCTCGTCCGCGAAGATGGGCAGGGGCGACCGGCGATAGAGCTCGGGCAAGGCATCCTCCATGCCTTTTGGCAGAGGTTGCTCGACATATTCCACGCCGCGTTCCGCCAACCACCGACACATGGTGAGCGCATCGGTGAGGTTCCAGCCGCCGTTCGCGTCGACGCGCAAAACCACGCCTTGTGGCGTCTCCTCGCGCACGGCAGAGAACATGGCTTTGTCCGCCTCGATACCTTCCGGGCTTCCCAGTTTGACTTTGAGGGCACGCGCTCCCGTCAATGCAAGCCAGTCGCGCACCCGCTGACGAGCCACATCCGGCGGGTTGATACCGATAGTGACGGTGGTGGGGACGATGCGCTCACAGTTCAGCCCCCAGAGCTTCCACAGAGGCATCCCCACGCGCTTGCCCAGCCAGTCATGCAGAGCGACGTCCACCGCACAACGCAGAGCAGAGGGCAGGTTGTGTGTTTTCAGCTGTTCCTCCACCACCTGCCGTTGCGTGGGGTGCAGAGGCTCCAGCAGGTCAGGGAGCGCGCGTGCGGATTCCAGCAGGTATTCGGTGGTTTCGCGGTACGTGCCGATGGAGAAAGGCGACGCTTCGCCCCAGCCCTCGACGCCATCCGCCTCGACCCGCACCCAGAGGTTGGTGGTTTCGGCGGTGGTGCCCCTGCTGATGGTGAGCGGAAACCGCTTATGGACGGTAAAGGTCTCGTAATGGACGCGCATGGTAAGACAGAAGTTGTACGGAGCGGGCGTGGTTTCCTGCTGGGCATAAGGAATGGACGCAGGAACACGCGCATCATACCGCGAATCCGAAAGGCGAATCCCACAACGCTCATGGAGAGGTGATCGAGATGCGCAAGGTGAAAGCCGCGATCATCGGCACGGGCTTCATCGGACCGGCACACGTGGAAGCCGCGCGCCGACTGGGTTTTGTGGATGTGGTGGCGCTGTGCGAGAAGGATGAAGAGACTGCCAAAGCGAAGGCAGCGCAGTTAAACATCGACCGCGTCTACTGGAACGTGGATGACCTGCTGAACGACAAGGAGATCGAGGTCGTTCACAACTGCACACCCAATAACCTGCACTTCGAAGTGAACCGCAAGATCATCGAGGCGGGCAAGCATGTGATTTCCGAGAAACCCCTGGCGATGAACTCCAGCGAGTCGCGCCAGCTGGTGGAGATGGCGAAGAAGGCGGGCGTGGTGCACGCCATCAACTTCATCTACCGCTACTACCCGCTGGTTCGGCACGCCCGATCGATGGTTCAGCGCGGGGACGTGGGCGAGATCTATCATGCCAACGGCTCATACACCCAGGACTGGCTGTTCCTTCCTACCGACTGGAACTGGCGGCTGGTGCCCGAGCTCAGCGGGGAGTCTCGCGCCGTCGCCGACGTGGGTTCGCACTGGTGCGACTGCGTGCAGTACGTCAGCGGGCTGAAGATCACGCGCGTGTACGCACACCTGCATACCATTCACAAGACGCGCATGAAGCCCAAAAAGGAGCTCGAGACCTATGCGGGCAAGGTGCTCCAGCCGGAAGACTACGAGCCGGTGCCTATCAACACGGAGGACTACGCGAACGTCGCCTTCGAGTTCAACAATGGTGCGGTCGGCTCGTTCACGGTGTCGCAGTGCTTTGCAGGGCGCAAGAACCGCATGTTCTACGAGCTATCCGGTAGCAAGTGCTCGCTGGTGTGGGACCAGGAGCGACCCGATGAGCTGTGGGTCGGCTACCGCGAGAAGCCAAACGAGATCGTGATGCGCGACCCGTCGCTGTTGACTCCGGAGGCGCGCCCGTTCGCCCACTATCCTGGCGGTCACCCGGAGGGCTATCCCGACGGGCTGAAGAACTTCCTGTGGCGCGTGTACGAAGCGGTGGCTACCGGTAGCGGTGAATGGGACTTCAGCACCTTCGAGGATGGACACGTGGAGATGTGCATCGTGGACGCGGTGCTGGAGAGCCATCGCACCAAACAGTGGGTAGAGGTCAAGCCATAACCCTTTAGCGATTTCGGGGAGCCGAAAGGCTCCCCACCGTCGTGTGGTGTTGTAAGAGCCGTGCTGGCGATACAGGCGTCGCCTCGATAGCTTTCAGCAAGCCGGTCGGCGCATCAGCAGTCGCTACTTCCACTTGATGGTGCATCCGACCGATTCGGTGCTGGTAACAGGGGGTTCTTGGTTACTCAGCAATGCGTTCAACGCATCGCGCAGGTAGTGCTGTTTGACCTCGGAGGGATTCTCCCAGTTATCGTCCAGACGTCCGTGATAGCGTAATACGCGCTGTGCGTCGAACACAAAGAACTCCGGCGTGCGCGTGGCACCATACGCTCGAGCCACTTCCTGCGACTCGTCGTGCAGGTAGGGGAAGGGATACGCCATCTCCTTCGCACGCGCCTTCATGTTGTCGAAGCTGTCCTCCGGGTACTTCACGGCGTCGTTGGCGTTGATGGCGACGAACGCTACACGGTCAGCATACTCTCTCGCCAGCGCGATGGTGCGTTCCTCATACGCACGCACGTAGGGGCAGTGGTTGCACCAGAACGCCACCACCAGCACCGGCTTGTCTGCGAAGTCGGCTGGTGACCAGGTCTTGCCATCCACGCCAGGCAGGCTGAAGTCCACGATGGGGGTTCCGATTTCAAGAGCCATGTTGTTCCTCCTCTCTGGCACGTCGTATGTTTTCTCGCAACATGTGGATAGACGGCACGGGCGACAATCTGCCGTCCTCCGTCCGGAATGTCCGGCAGGTCAGGCGGTATGGCAGATGCGGTGCGGGGTCTACCTCGATTCCGTTGAACCGGATGGTCGGCGACCCCACGAAGCGGTACCGTTCCGCCTCCTGCTCGGTTTCGATCCGAATTATCTCGATATCCGCCTCAACGCCCTCTTCCGCCAGCGCCTGCTGAACAAGTTCCATCGCTCGCTCATGCGACGGGCACTCTGGATAATACAGAAGCTCAACCTTCATCTGTCTCACCGTGCCCTATTTTAGCACACAGGCCATACCGGATTCCACTGCTTGCCAACAACACCCGTGCGTGATACAATACCCTCGCAACCACAGATTCTCCGTACGGAGGCAGTAGATGAACGAGAAGGAAGCACGTGAGATTTGTGAGAAAGCCATCGCTTTCAGTCAGGCAGAGCATGTGCAGGTGAACCTGAATGGGTCTCAGAAAGCCTCCACGCGCTATGCCAACGGTGAGATCACGCAGAATGTTTCGCGGAGTCAGTTAAGCTTGCGGGTGACCTGTGCGTTTGGCAACCGCGTAGGGCGATGCAGTACGAACCGACTCGATACGGAATCCATCCGTGACGCGGTGCAACGCGCAGAGGAGATGGCGCGTCTGGCAGAGCCGGATACCGAGTTCATGCCTCCGCCCGAGCCGACCACCTACCGGCGAATCGTTGCCTATGCCGACTCCACCGCGCATGCCACCCCGGACGAGCGCGCCCGTGTGGTGAGGCAGGTGATCGAGGAGGCAAACGCTCGCGGACTGAAGACCGCAGGCAGTTTCGCCACCAACACGTACGTCACTGCCGTGGCGAACAACAAGGGATTGTTTGGCTTTCATACCTCCACGCAGGCGTCTCTCATCTGCACGATGATGGCAGAGGACGGCAGTGGGTGGGCAGAACAGACCCATGAGGATATCGGCGCCATTTCGGCAGAGGCGGTAGCACAGCGCGCCGCCGACAAAGCAGAGTCTGCCCGCAACCCGCGCGAGGTATCGCCGGGCGATTATACGGTGGTGCTGGAGCCTGCCGCAATGGCGGAACTGCTGGCATACATGGCGTGGAGCATGGACGCCAAAGCTGCCGACGAAGGGCGCTCTGCCTTCACGGGTAAGGAGGGCAGTGCTATCGGCAATGGGCTGGTGACCCTGCAGAGCCTGCCTGCTCATCCGGAGTGTCCATCGGAGCCTTTCTTTGAGGATGGGATGCCCACGCCGGACGTTACGTGGATCGAGGACGGCGTGCTGAAAACGCTTATCTACAGCCGATACTGGGCACAGAAGCAGGGCAAGACCTTCACAGGTTATCCGGCGAATCTCATCCTGCAGGGGAGCAACCGCACTCTGGACGAGTTGATTAGCGAGGTGCAGGATGGCTTGCTCATCACCCGCTTCTGGTACATCCGTTTCGTCGACCCGATGCAGTTGCTGTTGACGGGGATGACGCGCGATGGGGTGTACCGTATCGAAGGGGGCAAGGTCACGCACGCCGTGAAAAACCTGCGCTTCAATGAAAGCCCGCTGGTGGTATTGGGGAACATCCGTCTGTTGGGCAAGCCCCAGCGAGTGGAAGGCAGTATGCTGGTGCCGCCTGCGGTGGTCGATGGGTTTACGTTCAGCAGTACGACCACTTTCTGAAGGCAGGGCACAGCAGGAGAAGGCTGTTGCGTAACGAAACATGGTATCGACACGATAAACCAGGAGGACATATGAGCAGGATCGGTCTCTCTGTACTGGCAGGCGTAGCGCTGACAGTGAGTATGTCGACTGGAGCGTGGGCACAGACCAAATCCAGTCCACAGAAGCCTGCAGCGCCCGCTAAGCCGCCAGCAAAACCTTCCGCGCCGGTGCAAGCGTCGAAGAAGCCCGCCGCGCCTTCCGCGAGCAATGTCGTGGGGCGGGTTGGCAACACGGTCATCACGCGGGAGGAGATGCTGAAGACGCTGGAGGCGTGGTACGGTCCGCAGGTAGTGGAAGACCTCATCTCCCTCAAAGTGGTGGAGGAAGAGGCAAAGAGGCAAGGGGTCACCGCTACGAAGGCGGAGATTGACCAGCGCTACAACGAAGCGATAGAAAGCATGAGGGCGCGAGTGCCCCCAGGCTCTGATGTGTATGTGGAGCTGGCGAAGCAGGGGTGGACTCGTCCGCACATGGAAGCGGTGCTGAAGCGTGCCCTGTTGCTGGAGAAGCTGGTGGCGCGCACGGTGAAGGATAGCGACTTCATTCAGGCACGCCACATTCTGGTCCAGCCGCAGATGCCAGCCATCACTCCCGACCAGAACCTCAGCGCGGAGGAGCGCCAGAAGATGTTCGTGGAGGCGCGCGCAAAGGCGGAGGACGAGGCGAGAGCGAAAGCCGAGAAGATTTACGAGGAGCTCAAAGCGGGTAAAGACTTCGCGGAAGCCGCAAAGGAGTACTCCGACGACCGCTCGAACAAAGACAAAGGCGGTGACCTCGGAGCGTTTGCGCGGGGCATGATGGTGCCGGAGTTCGAGCAGGCGGCATTCGCCCTGAAGCCGGGCGAAATCAGCCAGCCGGTCAAGACTCCCTATGGCTGGCACATTATCAAGGTAGAGAAGCTGGGCAAGGACATCCCCGCGGTGGAAAAGGCGAGGCTGACACGCGCCATTGTGGGTCAGCGCATGGGACAGTACTATCAGGAACTGCTGAGAAAAGCCAACAGTCAGAACCTGCTGTTGCCCAAGCCATCCGCTGGCGGGCAGTCCACGGCTCCGTCGCCGATGGCGCCGCCCCCGCCGCCAACCCGGTAGTGCTCAGAATAACCCTGGAATGAGGAGGAGCAACCATGAGCAAGCGCAAGCTGAATGTGGCGTTGATTGGCTACCAGTTCATGGGCAAAGCGCACAGTAACGCCTATCGGCAGGTCGCCCGTTTCTTTGATGACCTCGAGGTGGAACCGGTGTTGAAGGTCATCTGCGGGCGCAACGAAGAGAACGTGCGCAAAGCCGCGCAGAAATACGGCTGGGAGGAGTACGATACCTCGTGGGAGCGCGTGGTAGAGCGCAAGGACATCGACCTGGTGGATGTGTCGGTGCCCGGCAATATGCACGCGCCCATCGCCATCGCGGCTGCCAACGCAGGCAAGATGGTGCTGTGCGAGAAGCCGCTGGCGAATACCCTGGCGGAAGCCCGACAGATGTACGAAGCGGTGCAGAAGAACAAGGTACCCAATGCCCTGTGCCACAACTATCGTTTTGCCCCGGCGGTGCAGCTTGCCAAGCAGCTCATCGACGAAGGACGCATCGGCAAGATCTATCATTTCCGCGGAACCTACCTGCAGGACTGGATCGTCGACCCCAACTTCCCGCTCGTGTGGCGACTGCAGAAAGAGGTAGCGGGGTCGGGGGCGCATGGTGACCTCAACGCACACCTGATCGATATGGCGCGCTTCCTCGTGGGCGAGATTACCGAGGTATCGGGCATGATGGAGACGTTTATCAAACAGCGTCCAAAGCTTGCCGCGTCGGATGACCGCCTCGGGGGCGTTGCCAGCAGTGAGATGGGTGAGGTAACCGTAGACGATGCGGCGCTGTTCCTCGTTCGCTTCGACAATGGCGCCATCGGAAGCATCGAAGCCACGCGCTTTGCGCTGGGACGCAAGAACTACAACCGCTTCGAAATCAACGGCAGCAAGGGTAGCCTTGTGTTCAACATGGAGCGCATGAACGAGCTGGAAGTGTACTTCCAGGACGACCCACCGCACGTGCGCGGTTTCCGCGTGGTGCAGGCGAGCGATAGCATGCACCCGTTCATGAGCGCGTGGTGGCCCGTCGGGCACATCATCGGCTACGAGCACACCTTCATCAACCTGGTGTACACGATGCTGAAGGCGTTCGACAAAGGTGAGGTGTTCAAGCCCGATTTCGAGGACGGCGTGCGCAACCAGGCAGTGCTCGAAGCGGTAGACATCTCCAGCCAGCAGAAGCGCTGGGTGAGCATCTCCGAGCTGTAAACAGCCACAGGCGCGCCCCTAGCATGGGGCGCGCCTTTCTGATACTATCTGGTGGAATACCTCACCAGATAGCAGGATAGTTCTGTCTGCGCCGCGAATCTACAATAAACCTCAGATAGAAGGGGGGCGATTCCCATGGCGACCGTAGTGGTCACCGTGGACTGCGCGGCGGCAAGCCAGGGCAAATGCTACACGCCCGACCTGGTGCGCATCGCCGAAGAGTTCCACGTGCCCATGACCTGGTTGATCACCGTTTCCGCAAGTGAACCTATGAGTAACGTCATGCTCTACCACGCTGAGTACCTGCACCGTATTCCCTCCTGGCATGAGATCGGTTTGCGCGTCCACTTCCAGAGCAACGGCAACACCATCACCGACTCGCGTGAGCGCGGCGCGTTGATTCAGGAAGGTCGCGACCTGCTCAAGCAGTGCCATGTCAAGCCGACGGCTTTCCGCGTTGCCGATCATGCGTTGCTGGCGTCTGACCTGCGGTACCTCGAAGACATCGGTATTGTGGTGGACAGCTCACCTGTGCCGGGACTGACCACGAGCTCCGGGGTGGACTGGAGCGGTATTCCTTCGCATCCGTATCGTCCGTCTGTAGATAATCTGAAATCGCCCGGCGACGCAAACCTCCTGCTGGTACCCATGCTGGCGCACAATGGGCAGGCAGTGTATCTGGATATGGAGTGGGAGGCGATCCAGTCTGCTCTCACCGGCAATCTTCAGTCGGACTCGGTTCTGTGTTTGGGCGTGCGCGATTGGGCGAACGGGCTGGCAAACTGGCGGAAGACAGCGCAGTTCCTGCGTGAAAAGGGCTGTCGCTTTGTCTCTCTGACACAACTCGCCTCAGAGTGGGGTCTCTGAGACGTCGGTGGGGGGCTATCAGCCGATGCGGAAACCAGCTTCGGTTTGCCCGGCTTCCCCCCACTGCACAGATACACTGGTCACGCGGGCAGCGGGTGGTCCCTCGCGTAGCAGGGTGAGCAACTGCTGAAGCGCCTTCTCGTCGCCCTCCGCGATGACCTCTACCTGCCCGCTGGGCAGGTTGCGCACCGAGCCGTCCAGCCCCAACGCACGGGCGTAGCGCACCACGAAAGCGCGATACCCCACGCCCTGCACGCGCCCCGACACGATGGCGACCATTCTTCTGCGCATGGCAACTACGCTATCCCAAAGGCAGACTGTGCCTCGATAACCTCCTTCGTAACCACGAGGCGTATCGGTTCATATTGTTCGTCGGGGATAGCGAGAAACTCCTTCACCGCCGGGTCCAGCTCGTACACAATGCCCGGTACCAGTACGCCGATCTCCGCCTGATGCACCAGGCAGTTTGCGGCGTGCACGATAGCGGCGATTTCATAGTATTCCTGCCCTGCCTCCGCAGGCGTATGGTGGTAAGCAATGCCCACACGAATAGGCTCGGGCAGGGTCCACTTCTGTGCCGCGTAGTCGCCGAGCTCCACATGGGTAGTGCCCAGCGTTCTGGTTTCGACGTGCATGATGTCATCTGGAACGCCTGAGGTGATCTCGGCACACCGCGAGATGAACACGTCCATATCGTCGGGCAGGAACTGGTCGGCAATCAGCTTGCCGATGTCGTGCAACAGCCCGGCGAGGAACACCTCATCGTCCCATTTAGATCGCTTGAGTCGGGCGAGCACCCTTCCGGCGATGGCAGTTGCCAGTGAGTGCCGCCAGTACTCCTGCCGGTTGAATCGCGACCGCCGGTGGCGTGCGTGCACCATCGCGTGGAACGATAGCGACATTACGATGGTGCGAATGGCGTTAAGCCCCAGCACGGCGATAGCGCGGCTGATGGAAGTGATTCTGCCGTTGCCACCGTAGTACGGCGAGTTCGCCATGCGCAGTACCTTCGAGGCGAGCGCAGCGTCCTGTGCGATCACCCTTTCAAAGTCGCGCGTGGACGCCTTCGGGTCATCCACCAGCCGGATGACCTGCAGAGTGACATGGGGCAGGGGAGGTAATCCCACTGCACGCGCCAGTTTGATACCCAGAGCATCTGATGCGTTCACATCCTCGATTATCGGCATTTGTGAGCAGAAGTACAGTGCTAATCTGCGGAGAGCCGGAAGCCCCCGTCCACCGTGCGGGCGTTTCGACGAGGGCTTCGGCAGGACAGGGGTTACCTGATGGCTGTGTTGGTCTGCTGAACCAGCGGCAACAGCTTGCCGTCGATATCCGCCTCGTCGGTACCGACGTCCGCCTTGAACAGGAACCAGTGTTCCACGTGTTCCACAGAGCCGCCCGCGGGAATCTTAGCCAGCGGACCCAGCGTCTCCATCTCCAGCATGTCGGCGTTGGTGAACACCTCGGTGTTACAGCCGTAGTCCGGGTAGGTAGCGTTGGGGTCGTAAGCGTAGCGCTTCATGAAAACCTCGCCGTTCAATACGTATGCCATCCAGCCCTGCTTGTTGAGCATTCCGACCTTCTGTTTACCGCGGTCGTCGGGCGGGACGGTCGGGTCCTGCCGGAGCTGAATGTACCTGGTGCCCCACGTCCATCGCGGGTCGCGCATGTTGGTATAGTGCCAGAGCACGAGCGGACGCGCGGGCAGGAGGTACTCGGAATGCGGAATGTACGGCTCCATCGGGAAAATGGCTCGCCCGTTCTGCGCCATGAAGGTCAGGCACCATGGCGCCGCTTCGATGTCCCACAGGTTCTTGTTCGTCAGCCGATGCACCAGCTTCACATGGTTTTCATCGGTTGAGAGGGTAATCTCTATCTGCTTGACGATGCCGGTGGATGCCTCCATCTTCTGCGTCAGCACCAGCGTCCGCCCATCCCAGCTGTACTGCACGGGTTCGTTGTCGGGAGCATAGGTTCGGGGCATTTGCTCCGGCGCGTGCCACAGGCGATGTCCACCGTACGGTCGCCATTCATCGCCACCGGTCTTGCCCAGCTGATCCTTCCACTCATGGAAAAGGTTCTGACCGCCGACGAACCCGAACCTTATCACGCGCGGACCGACATCGGTGGTCACGATCAGTTCCACTTTGCCGTTGGTCAAGCGCACGCAGTTGGGCCAGCCGCCGTAGCTCACTCTCTCCTGAAACTGCACCTGCCCTCCAGCGGATGTTGCCGAGAGCAGAGCGGGCAGAAACAGCCCGACCGTTCGCCAGCTCATACCAGAAACACCTCCTCGCACAACTGATGTCCACGCAGTGCATTCGCGAGATGCAACGCGCCTTCCTGCGTCGATTCACAGTTCGCATTGACCGGCGACTTCGCGGTCTGTTACAATGGAGAGGAATGCCGATATGGAGGTCTCAACGGAGAAGGCGATGAAGATACGGGTCGTAGCGGTGGGATTATTCAGTATTCTCTGGTTTCTGATCGCCGGCGCACTCCATGCACAGGAGCTGCGCGGGTTCTGGGTGGATACCTGGCACGCCGCACTGCGCACGCCAGCGGAGGTGGATGCCCTTATTCAGCGCGCCCGAACCGCCAGGGCGAATGCGCTCTTTGTAGAGGTGCGCAAGCGCGGCGACGCCTACTATCTCTCTCACTATGAACCGGTCGCCAGCGATGTGGCTTCGGGGTTCGACCCGCTGGCGTATCTGATACAGCGAGCGCACAACGAGACGCCCCGCCTCGAGGTGCACGCCTGGCTGGTGATGCTGCCGATCTGGAACTCCACCACGCCTCCATCCAACCCGGCGCACCCCTTCAACCGGTTCCCGCAGTGGCTGACGCTGAACGATAGTGGGTCAAACTACGACGGTAGTAACTACAGCTTCGATCCGGGGCATCCTGACGCTGCCGATTTTACCTATCGCGTGGCGCTGGATGTACTCCGTCATTACGATGTGGATGGCATCCATTTCGACTACATCCGCTTCGCGGGCAACCGCTGGGGCTACAATCCAGTGAGCGTCAGCAGGTTCAACAGCGCGTTTGGCAGGAGCGGACAGCCCGCCTACAACGACAGCGCATGGAGCCAGTGGCGCCGCGATCAGGTGACGCAACTTGTACGGCGCATCTACGCCTCCGCCATCGCACTCAAGCCGTGGTGCAAGGTCACGGCGGCGACCATCACCTGGGGTAACGGTCCCACCAGCGAGTCGGCGTGGACGTCCACCTCTGCCTACAGTTCGGTGTTTCAGGACTGGCGGGCGTGGACGGAGGAAGGCATCCTCGATATCGCCATTCCGATGTGCTATTACAACCATGCCAATTCCACCTACCGCACTTACTTCAACAACTGGATCACGTGGGCGAAGAACCACCGCTATAACCGCTCCGTAGCCATCGGGCTGGGGGCATATCTGAACACACTCTCCAATACCCTTACGCAGATTGACCTGACGCGTACGACCACCTCTCAGGGCGGCTACTCGGACGGGGTGGTGTTCTACTCGTACGCTGCGCCTAATGTGGACAGCTCGGGCAATATTCAGTGGTATAACCCCACCGCATACACGACCTTCGGCAACCACTTCGGGCAGTGGGTTCCGGCGCCAGATCTGCCATGGAAGACCAACCCAACGACCGGCATCGTGACCGGCGTCGCTCTGCGAGGATCCAACCTGCAACCGCTCGACCGCGCAACCGTCACCCTGTTCCGCAGCGGCTTCTCGCGGTCGGTATACACGGACGGAAACGGTGCGTTCGCGTTCATTGATGTGCCGCCCGGCACCTACACGTTGCGGGTGAGCGCCGCTGGATTGTCGCCGGTGAACAGAACGGTGGCTGTCTCCGCGGGCAGCGTGTGGCGCGAGACGGTGCTGGTGGGCAGTGCAGGCGGAAACATCTGGCCCATGCAGGTGTTGCTTCAGCAGAGCGACGGACAGATGGTGATTCTGCAGGATGTGCGCGTGGCGGCGGGAAACGACCAGGTCGGAAGTGCGATCTACGTTGAGGATGGAGAGTCTCCGACCGCTGTTCGTGTGCTGACGAACCCGCCCGTGCCGTGGATTGAGGGCGACCGCGTTGTGGTGCTGGGTACTCTCTCCACGCAGGGCGGCGAGCGGGTGATCGTGCCGTCGGCGGTGCGGCTGGTGGGCGTGGAACTACCTGCCGAACACAGCCTGCAACTGCAGGTGCACTGGCATGACTGGTTGGGCGGAAGCGTGCCGGTGCAGGTGGATATCCTACGTCCGGGCGGAAGCGTGGTGCGACAGTACACTGTCACGCCAGACGACGCCCACTTTGTGGTGTTGCCGAAAGACGGTACAATAACTCCCGGCTGGTACGATGTTCGGGTGAAAAGCTCGCACTGGCTGTCGAGCAGGCTGACGGGCATCTTCCTGCCTACCACGGGAACGGCTGTAGTGCGGCTGAGGAACGGCGACATCGATGGCGACAATGAGGTGACCCTGAACGACTTCGGGCATCTGGTGAGGGCGTTTGGCAGTGTGTCCGGCGACCCGAACTGGAACCCGGACGCCGATCTGGACGGCGACGGCGAAGTTACGCTCTTCGATTTCGGCATTCTGGTGAGCAACTTCGGGTTGAGCGGTGAGTAGGACGTTCACTCGTTTGCGCTTGTGGTTTCGCAAGGCGCGGGCGGTTTTCAGCATCTACTTTCAGGACTCGCTGGCGTACCGCGCGCAGGCAATCATCTGGATCCTGACTGACGTAGTGCCTGCGCTGGTGATGCCACTGGTCTGGCTGTCGGCGTACAATGGCAGGTCATCCATCGGTGGCTACTCGCCCGGCGAGATGGTGCTGTATTACCTGTGCATGGTCACCTTCACCAACTTTGTGGTGGCGCACCTGATGTGGGATGTGGCAATGGAGATCAAAGAAGGGCGGTTCTCCGTGTATCTGGTGCGCCCGTTCAGCTACTTCCAGACGCTGATGATCAGCAATCTCGCATGGCGAGTGTTCCGGCTGATGGTGTTTGTGCCCATGCTGGCGCTTGGCATCTGGATATACGCACCACACCTCACACATGTGCGTTTCGAGTGGGGGATTACGTTCTGGCTATCGCTGGTGATGGGGCATGTGGTGTCGTTCATGCTCTCCTACACGCTGGGGCTTCTGGCGCTGTTCTTTCAGGAGGTGTACAGCGTCTATAACATCTACTACATCCCCATGCTGTTCCTGTCGGGGCAGATGGTTCCCATCGGCGTCTTTCCGGAATGGTTGCAGGGGGTGAGTCGATACATGCCGTTCCAGTACACCGTTGCCCTGCCGACTGAGGTGTTCATGGGGCGGGTGCCGGAATCGCTGGCGTGGCAGGGTATCGGCATGCAGATAGTGTGGACGGTATTCCTGTTCGGGCTGTCCAAGCTGTTCTGGCGCAAAGGTCTGCTTTACTACACGGGAGTGGGCATGTAGGATGAGGCGCTACTGGCGGCTATACAAGGTTTTCTGGCGTAACGGCTTCCGCCGAGAGATCGAGTTTCGCACCAACTTCTGGGCGAAGGTGATCACGAACTTTGCGTGGCTGTTCTTTTTCATCGCGCTCGTGGAGGTCATCTACGCGCGCACCGACGCCATCGCCGGCTGGGACCGCAACGACGCCTTCCTGCTGGTTGCGACCTGTTACTGGATGAGCTCTGTTGCCAGTATCACGTTTTTCCGCAATCTGGGTATGTTGCCGAGTCTGGTACGGTTGGGCACTTTCGATTTCGTGGTGGTGAAGCCGGTATCCAGCCTGTTCTGGGTGTCGTTCCGCTTCGTGAATATGGACGAGATCGGCACGCTGATCGGCTCGTTCGCGATGCTCGGGTACGCCGTTTCGCGGATGCGCCCCCTGCCGGACCTGGCTCAGGTGGTCGAATACTTTGTGCTGTGCCTGAGTGGGCTGACGATGTACTACTCCTTTTACCTGCTGACGATGACCCTCTCCTTCTGGCTGGTCAGGGTAGATAATCTCTCGGCGCTCATCGACACCATCCTGTACATGGCGCGTTTTCCCACCGACATCTTCCGGGGCATCCTCCAGCGCGTGCTGACGTTCATCGTCCCGCTCGCGTTCATCGCCACCGTCCCTTCCAAGGCGATGCTGGGGCGGATGGAATGGTGGTTACTGCCCGTGGGTGTGGGGCTGGCGGCGTTCTTCTTCGTGAGCGCGGTGGCATTCTGGCGGTTCGCAACCGCGCATTACTCGAGCGCGAGCAGTTGAGGCATATCCTAATGCGAGCATCGGAATTACGGTTCGTCACCCTGCGCGAGTGGCCGGCAGATGCGGTCGCCGCGCACGAGCGACTGCTGAGGCGGGCGGGCTTTGTCCGCAAGGCGGAGGGCGGTGTGTATGTGTTCCTCCCGCTGGGGGCGCGCGTCCTGCGCCAAATGGTGCGTCTGTTTGAAGCTGATTTCGAGAAGGCAGGCATCCATCCGGTGGTTCCTCCGCAGGGCGACTCGACACGCGAAGTGCTGGAGACGGCGCGGTCGCAGGTGCGTTCGTGGCGTTCGCTCCCCGTGCGGTGGTACTGGCTGGGTACTGCCCGCGATGATGAGTGCGAACCGCGCGGTGGGCTGATCCACACGAGAGAGTGGCAATACGTGCGGGTCTGCGCGATAGAACGCGACCGTCCGTCGGCTGAAGCCAGCGCAGAGGCATTGGCGCACCTCCTGTGCCGTTTGCTGAAGCGAATCGGGCTGACTGTAGTTGCTGGAGAGGGGGACGGCTGGCAGGTACTTGCGCCGCTGGCAGAGGCGAACGAAAGGCTGTTGCTGTGTGCATCCTGTCGGAAAGGGTTCGTCCCGGAGTGGTGTCCCCTGCCTGCCAGCGGTGGCGAGCCGCCGAAGGTTGACGGTCTGCCTCCTGCGGAGGTGGTTTCCACACCCAACCTGCGCACGGTGGAGGAAGTTGCCCGGTTTCTGGGGGTGCCCGAATCCAGACTGGTCAAGACTCTGCTGGTGGAGGCGGATGGTCACGCCGTTGCTGTGCTGGTTCGCGGTGACCATGCGTTGAGCCTGCCGAAGCTTCAGCGGGTGCTGGGTGCAAGCGAGGTGCAGATGCTCTCCGGGGAGCGTGTGGAGGAGGTCAGTGGCGCGCCGGTGGGTTTTGCCGGGCCGGTGGGACTGCACGGCGTGCCGCTTCTCGCGGACTGGGCGGTGCGCGAGATGCAGGGATTTGTGGTGGGCGCCAATCTCGAGGACGCCCATCGGGTGAACGTCTGCTGGGGGCGCGATTTTGCCCAGCCGCAGTGGGCTGATCTCCGGGTGGCGGTCGCAGGCGACCTGTGTGCCCTCTGCGGGGGCGCTCTGGAAGAGCGTTCAGGGGCGGTGGTGGCTCATGTGGGTTACCTGTCGGGTGGGTGCAACCTGTTGTATGACGACGCACAAGGACAACAACAAGAGGCGCATGTGCTCCTGTCGGAACTGAATCTGACGCGCACGATGGCCTTGATGGTCGAGACAGGGCACGACGAAGACGGCATCATCTGGCATCCGCGCGCCGCGCCGTTCGAAGTGGTCGTGTTGTTGCTGAATCCATCAGAGGAACAGCATCTGCGCGTCGCCGAGCGGTTGACCGAGCAGTTGCAGGAGGCGGGGCTGGAGGTATTGCTGGACGATCGGGATGAGCGCGCCGGGGCGAAGTTCAAAGATGCTGACCTGATGGGCGTGCCGGTGCAGGTGGTGATAGGGCGTTCGGTAGCGGAAGGAGCGGTGGAATTGCGCCTGCGACGGGAGCGGAACTCTCATCGGGTGGCGATAGAGGATGCTGTCATCGCCGTCGAGCAACTGCTGCGACGCGAAACAGGAGAGGATGCATGAGAATCGTTCGGTTTCTGGTGTTGATCGGACTGCTGATGGTTCTGGCACTACAGTGTCGGATGTGCCTGCGACCTGCCATGGTCGGCAAGCCGGCGGGCGAGCTGCTTTCGGCAGGCTGGTTCAACTCCGAGCCGCTGTCGATGAAGCAATTGCAGGGCAAGCTGGTTTTGCTGGATTTCTGGTCGGTGTGGTGAGGAGGATGCCTCGCGGGGCTACCGGAGGTAGCCAGACTGCACGAGAAATATGCGTCGAGAGGGCTTGTTGTGATCGGGGTGCATGATGCTTCGGGTCAGGATGGGCAGATCGCGCAGGTCATTCGTGACAAAGGGATAAACTATCCAGTGATGCGCGACACGGAATCTCGCGAGACCTTCGCCGGGTATCGCATCATGGGCATTCCGCACCTGATACTGGTTGGAAGAGACGGCAGGATACTGGTGGACGGCGGTTCGATCGGACAGATAGAGAAGCGGATTGAGCAGGAACTGGGGGTGCCATGAGCCGACAACCTTCCGTGCTGACGGTCACTCTGAACGCGGCGGTGGATAAGACCTATCGGGTGGAGGGATTCTGCCTCGACCGCGTGTTTCGGGTGGAGTCGGGCAGGATCGTGGCTGGAGGCAAAGGCATTAACGTGGCGCGGGTGTTGCACACGCTGGGCGTGCCGGTGACGGCGACAGGCTTTCTGGGCGGACATAACGGTGCGTTCATTCTGGACAGCCTCCAGCAGGAGGGTATACCAGGCGATTTTGTGTGGACGCAGGGCGAGAGCCGTGTGTGTCTGGCGGTGATAGACCCCATCGGCGGCACGCAGACCGAGCTTAACGAGATAGGTCCCCAGATTCAGCCGTCAGAAGTGGACGCGCTGGAGCGCAAGCTGTCCGACCTGCTTCCGCGTTTTGACTACGTGACGTTATCGGGTAGCGCGCCGCCCGGCGTGCCCACCGACTTCTACGAGCGTGTGATCCGTCTCGCGCATGCCTGCGGCACGCAGGTGGTGCTGGACAGCAGTGGGGCTTTGCTAAAGCAAGGCGTCGAAGCGGTTCCGTGGATGGTGAAGCCGAACCGTGTGGAGCTCTCGCACATTTTCGGCAAGGAGCCCTCCAGCCTGGAAGAGGCAAGAGAGCTCGCACGGAAGCTATTGTGCAAGGGGATCGCCGTCGTGGTGGTCACGCTGGGCAAGCAGGGGGCGTTGTGGGTGGACAGCAGTTCGGCATGGTATGCTCGCCCGCCCGAGGTGGAGTTCGTGAGCGCGGTGGGTTCTGGGGACTCGATGCTGGCGGCGATGCTCTACGCGACCATTCAGGGGATGTCCGCCCCGGATGTGCTGAGGTGGGGCGTGGCGGCGGGCGCGGCGAACGCGGCGGTGTTTGGGGCGGGGTTCTGCACGCGCGAACAGATCGAGGCGCTGGTGCCGGAGGTGGAAGTTACTCGGTTATGAACGCCGACACCAGGACGCTTCCCAAATGGCAACTGCAGGTCTTTCAGGCTGGGCAGTCCATCGCCACTACGATGATCCTCTACGGTCAACCTTACTATGCACGGCGTGCACTCGACTGGCAACCCGCGACCATCGCCATAGCTCAAATCACCATTGGCGTCCTGACGGCTATCGGTTCGGTGCTGGGTGGGAGGGTGATCGAGCGGCACGGATGCAGAGTCTCGTTCAGGGCGGGGCTGGCTGGAGTCGCTACCGGCGCGCTGGCGGGGCTGGTGCTACCAGAAGGCTGGAACATGATTGTTGCCATCTCGCTGGTGGGGTGTTTTCAGGGCTTCATCTGGCCCGCTATTGAGGCGGCAATCGCACGGGGAGAGCCGCAGGATCGTGTCCAGCATCTGGTGGGGATGTACAATCTGGGCTGGTCTGGGGCGAGCGGTCTCGCGTTCTTCATCACGACGCCGGTGATGAGCCTGCTGGGGTTGCGCGCGCTGTTTGCAGTTCCACTGTTGCTGTATCTGCTCAATATGCTGGTGCTGTGGAAACTGCTTCCCGACTACGACAGCCTGCCCGACGAGCATCACACGGTGGTGGACGCCGAGGGAGTAGAACTGACCCCCGAACAGCGCCATGCGTTCCGGCTGATGGGCTGGCTCGCCAACCCAATGGCGTACGTGGCAATCAACGTTATCGTCACCTACAACCCGGTGGTGGCACAGCGTATCGGTTTGAGCTTTGCCACGGCAAGCAGCTGGTTCAGCCTGTGGTTCTACGTGCGCATGCTGGCGTTTGACCTGCTTCGTCGCTGGCGGGGATGGCACTACCGTCCGGGGATGCTCATGACCGCGTTTGTGGTCGCGATGGCGTCGTTCGCGGGGATGATGCTGGCGCCCTCGCTGGCGGTGCATCTCGTGGCACAGGTGCTGTTTGGGTTGAGTATCGGGTTGCTCTACCAGTCGTCGCTGTTCTACTCGATGGCGGGCAGTGAAGCCAAAGGCACGCACGGCGGGTTCCACGAGTCGTTCATCGGGCTGGGCATCGCCTCCGGCGCGACGCTGGCGCTGGTGGGGGACAGACTGGCGCCACAGACGCCCGGCGTGTCAGTTCTGCTGGTGTGGACGGTGATGGCGCTGGGGCTGATAGCGGTGTGGCGTGTTGCCCGACAGGCAGGCTGAGGGTTCAGCGTACCTGTGCCGTTTCGCGCGCCCTCTGCCATTCTGCTCGCAACTCATCCAGAAAGGCTTCGATGCGTCGATTGGCGTCCTCCGTATGAATGGGCACGGGCACTGCCTCCAACCCGATAGCATCGTGGCTCATCAGCAACCAGTCGCCCTTCTGGAACTTGAAGGTCTGCCGGAACATCTCCTCCGAGATGCCGAACGCCTCTGCAATTGCCTGCCGGTCGGACTGGCGGGGCATTTTGCTGACGAAGTAGGTGTGCGGTTGCGCCATGATGCTGGTGTCCAGATAGCGCACGCGCTGGGTGGCGATGCCCACACCCAGACCGAACTTGCGTCCGCGGCGTGCCAGTGTCATGACCACGATGCGGGAGCGGGCATAGCTGTCGTCCGCGCCTTCGCGCCTCTGGGGGATGAACTCGTCCGCCTCGTCGAACACGAACACCACCAGCGGGCTGGTTTTGCCCGAACGTCGGCGGCTGTCGAACATCACATCTCCCAGCTCCGCGGCGAATTCCCGCAGGCGGTCCGGGTCGTGCGACTGAATGATGTACAATCCGGCGTGCATGGGGTCGTTCAACCGCTGGAGCAGTTCGCCCAAGCCGATCTGGAACTCCTCGCGGACGGGGCGGGGCATCAGGAACCGACGCACAGCCCCCTCGAGAGCCTCTTCGAGATGGGCGATGGCGTCGCGCGCGTTGACGGTGCTCAGCATCCCGTTCTGGCGCATCTGCTCCATACGCTGGCGGATGTCCTGCACGTTCGCGTCGTTGAAGGGGGCGTCGTGGAAGGTGTCGCACCAGCTGCCCACCTCGCGCCGAATTTCGGCATCGTTCTTGCCCATACTGCCCCTCGGTTGCCAGTGGCGTTCGATGAATCGTCCCAGTGTGGGCGGTCGTTCGCGAAAGAGGCGCACACGGGCGTTGCGCGGATGAAGCAGGCGGCGCCATGCCAGACGGAAGTCGCTGGTGCGCGCGTTAAGCGCACGTGGGTAGAGCGTGGTAGACACCAGCGCCGTCAGCGCGGTGCTAAAGAGGTCGTTGGTGGGCTGTTCCATGAACTCCAGCACGCCTTCCGGCAGGGTCTCTTCGGTGAGAGCAATCAGGCAGGCGTCAGGCGCTTTCACCAGCCAGTCCGCCAGCAATACGCTGTACTCGCTCATCAGGTCGAACAGCACAATCTTCACCTGCTCACGTGCTGGTTCAGCAGGCGTCTCCTGAGTGGTGTAGGAGCGCATCACCCGGTCCACCAGCGTGCTGACGAGATTGGATTTGCCCGCGCCGGTGAAACCGAAAATGGCGAAGTGCGTGCGCAGGAGGTCTTCCGCCGAGATTTTGACGCCCACATTCGGGTCGCGCGTCAGATAGCCGACGGTGAAGGTGGGCACTCCTCGTGGCAGCCCACTGTTCAGCACGTATTCAGTGCTGGCGGTGTCCAGCAGGAGCGCTCGCGCGCCCACCATCGGCAGGTTGCTCTCCTCCTGCAGGCGGTTGTCCTCGCCGCGTTCCACCACCTCCAGATTGGTGGGGATGGCGATACAGCGGATTTTGGTCACGTCCTCTGTCGGTTCGCGTTCCTGCTCTTCCCAGTCGCGCACGGCACTGCGCGCCGCCTCGATGACGAAGCCGGGGTAGCCCTGTGGCGTCTCGCCAAGCGCGTAGTGGATGGGCAGGATCGATACCACCTCCAGAATGGAGGAGTGTCGCTCGGTGGCGTCGGAGGCGAAGTTGGGCACAGCCAGCAATGCGCCCTCGCGGATAAGGTTCATTGCCTCGCGTGTGTAGTCGAACCAGATTTCGAACTCGTAGCGCGCTTCCGGGTCCTCCTGATTGCGGATGAGCGTGCCTTCCAGTCCAGTAACGAAACTGATCATTGGTGTTACTCCTTCCGACGTTCTGCCTCCTCGCGCAGTCGGCGCAGGGTTTTGGTGATGGGCGTGTGGTGGAACGGGATTTCACTGCTGAGAATCAGGTCGCGTGCGCGCCTGCCCACGGTTTTCGCGCCCCAGTCCGCCTTGTGGAGCGGGTCGGGGTAACCGATGACTTCGGGGAAATGATTGCGCGTCAGCACGTCCAGCAGGTACATCATCACCTCTTGAACCGGGTTGTGCGCGTCACGGTCGGGATAAAGCAGGGGCTTCACCTTGCCCACGCGGGTGTTGTTGACCGCGAAGTGGTGCGAAAATGCCTCCCTGTCCCAGCGCGGTATCGCCAGGCGGTCCAGGAAAATGACGTGCCCGCTGAGCGGCGTACGTTTATCTCTGGACAGATAGAACTGTGCCAGCGACCGCAAGAACAGCCGCTCGGGCGACACGATCTCCCCGATACGGCTTGGCGCGCCGATGACCTCCGGCTCGCCAGTGTACTCGTCGATGCCCAGTCGAAGCGTCTGGAACACGGCGTCGAACTCGATGGTACTCCATGGGGCTTCCAGCGACTCGTCGCAGTACAGCGGGATGGTTTCCAGAAAGATGCGGTCGGTCCACGGGAGCGGTTTCACCGACATCGTCGCCAGCTCGGGATAGACGCCGAGATGTTTCATCACGCCCAGATAGTGGCGCGTGAGGTAGCGAGATTCGGAGTCTTTGACCACGCCCACCAGCAGGATGTTGCGCTCCCAGCACTTCTCGATGAGCGCGCGCAGTCCCACACTGGTCAGGAAGTGCACATCCTCTGGCGACATCCAGCGCAGGCGTCGAACGGTTGGGTCTTCGGGATCGGGTGCCTCGTACACCAGCGCGCCGGTATCCTTCTGCACGAACAGCCGTTCGCAGATGCTTTCGAAGAGGCTGACAGTATATTTCCACGAGTCGCGCACGTGGAACCGCGTACGCAGGTTGCCGTGTTCGTCCACCTCGCACAGGGGGACGGGCTTGCTCTGCAGGATGCCGATGGCAGATTGCAGTTCCGCGGGCGTCAGTTGCAGTGATAAGCGCAGCTCCTCCAGCGGCAGAACCTGGGTATTCCGATGGTGGAACTCTGCGAGCACTGCCAGATGCCTGCCGAAGCGTTTGGTGGAAGGGATACTGAGCTCACGCGAGACGGGGTGCATGAACGCCACACGGATGTCGAAGGCATCCAGTGCCCGACGGTCGTAGGGATAGCCCGCTAGCTGCGTGCCCGCGCCGTGCGACACCGCCGCCATCAGCCCGCTCAGGGACTGGTCCATCAGGATAAGGCGGGGGTAGTCCTGCGTGGTGGCGCTGGCGACGGAATAGGCGAGGTATACCTCTGCCATCTGCATCAGGCTGGTGTGGATGTTGGTCAGGTTCACCCTCTCATTGTCCGACACGACGAAGGACTCCTGCACGTCGGCACTGGTGACGTCCTCAATGCTGGCGAAGGGCACGGGCACATAGGCGACAAGGGAGACATCACGATTCATGTCCCATCGCTCGCACTGCACCACCGGCGGGTCGCTTTTGAGACGCACGGAGCCTTTCGCGCCGTACGCGCCCCCGAAGAAGACCACGAAGTCCTGAAAGGCATCTTTGGTGCAGGTGCCGTCGATGGCAACGAAGTCGATTCGGTCGGTGTCGAGGATGCGCTCTGCCAGCTCGCGCAGTCGCCGCCGGTAGCTTTCGGCGCGAAACCGCTGGGCAAACGGGATGATGAGGCGATGGAAAAACTCATGGTAGAAACGGCATCCGTTTTCGAGGCGGTCGCGATAGAGCTGCTCGTAGAACCCTCGCGAATAGGCGAGCGAACGGTGATACCCCTTGAAGATTTCCGACAGGATGGACATACGCGCCCCAGCCTCATCGTGTGTTGGGGATATTATAGCAGATGAAGCCGGGGCTGTCGAGCCGGTTTACAGCCAGGCGTGATACGTCTTGGTCGAGTCGTCCCAGTACGGTTGCACGCGAGCGTGCATGGCGCTAATTTCCGCCTCGCTCATCGGGCTGAAGCTCTGCGCGCACCTCAGCCACTCACGCCATTGCTGAAGGTTGTCCACGCCGACGACCGCCGTATGGATGGGATGGCTGAGTGCATAACGCAGAGCCTCTGAAGGGTTGAGCCTGCCCGCCTGCATCAGCTTGCCGAGTGCAGGCACCTTCATGACCGCGATGCCGATACCCAGTTTGACGGCGACGGGCAATACCTGCCTGCTGAACGAGCGGGGGTGATGCCATTCGGCTGGATTCAACGGCATCAGCACCATGTCAAAAGGATACTGCTCCAGCATCTGCTTCAGGATGGCGGGGTCATGGTGCCCGGAGATTCCCACAAGCTTCACGATACCCTGCTCCTTCGCCTGCCAGAAGGCTTTCAGGGCGCCGTCAGGGGCAGCGAGACGCTGAACATCCTGCGGTGTGCTGACGTGGTGGACGATCCACTGGTCGAGATAGTCGGTGCGAAGCCGTTTCAGACTGCTTTCGAGGTCGCGCCATGCGCCGTCATAATCGCGGCGGTCGCTCTTCGTGCTGAGGAATACCTGCTGGCGTCGCCCCTGCAGTGCCTCGCCAATAACCTCTTCGCTTTCATTGTAGTTTGCTGCGCTGTCGATGTAACGCACGCCTGCGCTGATCGCCTCGTCGATGATTCGCGTCGCTTCTGCCTGATTGTGTTTGTGCTCCAGCGCCTTCGCGCCGCCCAGCGCCAGAACGGGCATATTCATACCTGTTTTCCCGAAAGGACGAGTGGGAATGCCTGACACTCTTCACCTCCCTGCTGAACTGCTTTACCCGGCGAATTGTACCCCAATTTCGTCTCGCGAGGCAGTGAGTTGCCTGAGCACCAGAGCATGTGATACACTGAATGGGTGCAAGACTCTGGTCATAGGTGTCTTCCGGTATGTCGTCTCGGCAGGTGACTCAGGCGAAAACCCCCATGCTTCAGCAGTACTTCCGCGCGAAAGCGGAGTACCCCGAAGCATTGCTGATGATGCGTGTGGGCGATTTCTACGAGCTGTACGGCGAGGACGCAGAAATCGCCGCGCGAGAGCTCGAGATTGTGCTGACTGGGCGCGATGACGGCACGAACGGTCGGGTGCCGATGGCAGGTGTACCCTATCATGCGGTGGAGCGCTACGTGGCGCGGCTGGTGCAGAAGGGCTACAAAGTTGCTCTCATGGACCAGATAGAAGACCCTCGTTTCGCGCGCGGGCTGGTGAAGCGCAAGGTGACCCGTGTGCTCACGCCCGGCACGGTGCTGGAAGATTCCATGCTGGAAGAGCGCAGTAACAACTACCTCGTGGCGGCGGTGGCGGGCGAGAAGCTGTCGGGGTTAGGCGTAGTGGACGTCTCTACCGGCGAGTTCCTTGCCACCGAGATCAGAGGTGAAGCCAGCGTGGCGCGAATCGTGCAGGAGATTGTGCGTCTGCAACCGGCGGAGGTGCTGGTGCCGAAGGATGCCACCCAACTGGCTTCAGCGATTGAACAGGCATGCGACGCAGCGGTGACCCTCTATGACCCGCAGGAGTACGCCGACCGCCACGACGCTCGTCAGCTTCTGCTCCAGCACTTCCAGACGCAATCCCTGCGCGGCTTCGGGTGCGAGGACTACTCGGTTGGTCTGGAAGCGGCGGCAATGGTTCTGCGCTACCTGAAGCGGAACCAGATGTCTGCCCTTCAGCATATCCGCACGCTGTCCACCTATTCCGTCGACGGCTTCATGTATCTGGACTCGGCGGCGAGGCGCAACCTGGAACTGACCCGCTCGCTGGTAGACGGCTCACGCCGCGGCACGCTGATTGAGGTGCTTGACCTGACGCGCACGGCGATGGGCGCGCGCCTCTTGCGGCGGTGGCTGGACGAACCTCTGCAGGAGATTGACGCCATCGAAGTACGTCTGCAGTGTGTGCAGGAGTTCGTGAACGACTCGCTGATGCGCGAGGAGGTGCGCCATCAGCTGGGACGGCTTGGTGACCTCGAGCGGCTCACCTCGCGCATCGCGACGGGCGTTGCGTCGCCCAGAGACCTTGCCGGGTTGCGACAGTCTCTGCAGGTCTTGCCTGAGTTGCATACAGCTTTGCAGTCGGTGCAGACGCCGCGCCTGCAGGTTCTGCGCGAATCCATCCGCGGACTGCCCGACCTCGTCGCCTACCTCGGGCGCGCCATCGTAGACGACCCACCTGCTACGCTGAAGGACGGCGGGGTTATCCGCGACGGCTTTCATGCTGAGCTGGACGCCATCCGCCGGGCACAACGCGAAGGCAAGCAGTGGATCGCGGAGCTGGAACTGCGCGAGCGCGAGCGCACGGGCATCCCATCGCTGAAGGTGGGCTATAATGCGGTCTTCGGGTACTACATCGAGGTGTCCAAACCGCACCTGTCCAAGGTACCTGCCGACTACATGCGCAAGCAGACCACCGTTAACGGCGAGCGTTTCATCACGCCCGAGCTGAAGGAGATGGAGGCGCAGATTACGGGAGCAGAAGAGCGCGCGCTGATTCTGGAGCAGGAGCTCTTCAGCATGGTGCGTGAGGAGGTGGCTCTGCACGCGCCCCAGATTCTGGACATCGCCCGCGCCGTCGCCGAACTGGATGTGCTGGCGAACCTGGCAGAGGTGGCTGTGCGCAACGACTATCATCGTCCGGTGGTTCATGCGGGCACACACATCCGCATCCGCAACGGCAGGCATCCGGTGGTGGAGCGGTTCGGGATGCAGACCTTCATCCCCAACGACTGTTTGCTGGACGATGAGCAGCGCATGATCGTGCTGACCGGGCCCAACATGAGCGGGAAGAGCACCTACCTGCGGCAGGTAGCGCTCATCTGTCTGCTGGCGCATATCGGCAGTTTCGTGCCCGTTGACGAGGCGGAAATCGCGCTGATCGATCGCATCTTCACGCGCGTGGGGGCGCACGACGAGCTGGCGACAGGACAGTCTACCTTTATGGTGGAGATGACGGAAACGGCCACCATCCTGAATCATGCTACGGAGCGCAGTCTGGTGGTGCTGGACGAGATCGGGCGGGGCACCAGCACGTACGATGGCTTGGCCATCGCGTGGGCGGTGGCGGAGGCACTGGTGCAGATCGGCTGTAAGACCCTGTTCGCCACGCACTACCACTACCTGAACGAGCTGGCAAGCCTGATGCCCGGTGTGCGCAACTATCGCGTTGCCGTGAAAGAGCAGGGCGACCAGATTATCTGGCTTCACAAAGTGCTTCCCGGCGGCACCGACAGGAGTTACGGTATTCAGGTGGCGCGGATGGCGGGCGTGCCGCCGGAGGTCGTAGCGCGGGCGCAGGAGATTCTGCGCGAACTGGAGCGGCAATCTTCTCAGCGGGGCGGGATGGCGAGCGCCATCGCTCCTGACACGGAAAGTGTCTCCAGTGTGAAGGTGAAGAAGCAGAAACTGCAGTTGACGCTGTTCGAGGCGGAGAAGCATCCGGTCATCGAGGAGCTGGAGAAGCTGGACCTGACCACGCTGTCGCCGCTGGAAGCTCTGCTGAAACTCAACGAGTGGAAGAGCAAACTCAAATCGTAAGGGGAGGGAACCTGTGGTTGCAGAGTATCGTGCCGAGGACTGGCACAGCTATCGTATGGATTACCGTCGCCCGCACGAACCGCTGGAGCCTCTGGAGAACGAGGTTCGCGTGGTCGACGAGGCGTTGAGTGTGCTGAAAAATGCCGGTATCTTGCCTCACACGCAGTACGACCATCAGAAATTCCTCGCTTTCCGGCAGGCGGTGGCAGAGCATTTCGAAATCCCGTGGACGGCTATCACGCCCCGGATGCAACGTTTGCTCTACGCCATCAACGCCATCGTGCAGCCGAAGGTGATGATCGCGGCAGGGGTATTCTGTGGCAACACTTTCATCTCGAACGCGGGCGCGGCGGTGGGACCGGGCGCATGTTATGTCGCACACGACCTGGTGGGTGTGGAGATCAAGCCGGAGGAAGCAGAGCGGGCTGAACGAAACGTGCGGCGCATCGACCCCACAGGCGTTGCTCGTATCGTGGCGGCGGATGCCGTGGACGTGGTCGCGGAATACGATCGCCCGATTGACCTGCTGTACCTCGACGCAGACGGCGACGGCAGACGTGGAAAGGGCATCTATCTGGATATTCTGGAGGCGGCCTGGCACAAGCTTCATGCGGGCAGTGTGGTGCTGGCGCACAACAGCGTGAACTGCGCCGAGATGCTGAAGCACTACCTCGCTTTCGTGCGCGATGGGGCACACTGTCGAGCCAGCGTCAACGTCATTCTGGACGGGGAGGGGCTGGAGGTCTCTCTGGTTTAGGCGATTGTCGCCGTACGGAATACATCATCAGGGCGGAGAGACAGCCGACGCCAACGCAGGTGAGATACAGTCCGATGCGGAAGGCATCGGGAGCGTAACGCCACTCCACCTTCTTTGCGCCCGCGGGAATACGCACTGCACGGAAGGTCTGCTCGTGAACGTGCCACTCCGCCGGCGCTCCGTCCACACGCACACGCCAGCCGGGGTACGCGCTGTCAGCCAGAACCAGTTCACCGCTGGACGACGGGGATAGCACGAATCGCTGTGGGCTCAGCATCCGCCACGCGACAGGTTCCCCATTGCGTTTCATCCATGCCCGAGCACCCGGTTTGTTCGCTGGTTGAAGTCTCCAGGTCTCGGCATCCTCCCCGAAGGCTATCATGCCGATTCCTGCAAGCTGCAAATCTTCTGGGCGGTCTCTCCACACGGATTGCAGATGTGCGACCTGTTGCTGGCTGTGGCGCAGAGGAGCGGGCTCATAGCCTGACGCCTCGCTGACTCCGTGCGCCATGCCGATATTGGACGCCAGCGTCTCGCGCCAGTTGCGCAGTGCGGTCGTGTCGCCGGAGCCGTAATAGTGCGCGTTCACGTAGCGCAACCAGATAGGCGACGTATCCGGCACGAAGAGACGTTGTCCGCTTTCACGCAGGGTTGAGACCGCTTCAGGCAGATGGGCAAAGACCTCTAACGAGCAGGTAGGGTTGGCAGGCACGGCAATCCAGAGAAGTTCAGCCACGGTCACTCCGAACGCGAGCCACCATCGCCGGTTGTTTTGCACGGAGAGAATGATGAGCGCAAGTGTGCACATGACGATTGCCCGCCACCACGCTGAAGATATGGTGTCTGCCAGGCGCAAAGCCTTCTGCAGTTCGTCCGCGCGGGTAATGAAGGCGGGAATGAGCGGACGAGCTAACGCCTGCCAGACCACACCAAGCGCCAGCATTCCCATCGGCAGACGCCACCAGCGTCGCCCCACGTGCACGTGCTGTAAAGCAGAGGACGCCCAGAGACAGATGGCAAGGTCTGCGATTGCCGTCCAGCGCAGAGGGGTGCGAAAGCTCTGCATTCCGGGGATCAGGTGATATGCCAGCCAGTAAAGTCCGCCATAAGGTCCCACTGCCAGCCACAGTGAAAGCACCGTCGTCCATCTCCAGAATCGCTCAGTGCCTTCTGCTTTTCGCCACCGGATAAGGGCAACGAGAGCGGGCACGGTTCCCACGAAGAAGGCAAGCTCCCAGTAGAACATCGTGAGCGCATAGTTGCCCTGCCACGGGAATCCGAACAGGTTCGGGGCAAGAAACAGAAGCAGGTGGTCGGGATGCAGGGCATAGCCAGCCGACTCGAAGACGCGCAGACGGTTGCGGTCGGTGTGGCGCAGGAGTTCGGCAAGCGGGAGCCAGTGCACACTGCCTATCAGCACAGACACCGCAACCGCCAGTGCCCCCTGGCGAAGGGTTTGCCATTTGTCTTCCACTGCTCGCCAGCGGTAGACCGTCCATGCCATCAACATCAGCAGGAGCATATGCCACATCTGGGGACTACCTGCCAATGAGCCAAGCGCGAGCGTCGCCGACAGCCACGTCGTCCGCAGGACAGATGCTTTCTGTACGAACCCTTCCACCGCCCACAGGCACCAACCATACCACGCCAGCGTTTGCAGGATGCCCACATGCTGACTGCGCAGAACCACTGCCCCGCACAGCATCCACAGCGTGCCTGCAAACAGAGCGGAACGAAACGGGTACTGCAGGCGAAGCGCGAACAGGTAAACTCCCAGCCCCGCCAGCCACAGATGAATAACCGCACCCCAGGAGATGGCTTGCTCGGCACCAAGCCACGCCACCAGCAGGGTCGAGGGATACAAGAGCCACTCCTGCGGGTTGCCCACGAAAGGCTGACCGAAGAGAGTGTGCGGATTCCAGAGCGGGAGGATGCCTCGCAGGAGCCACTCATGCTCGAACGCCAGCATGGGGTGAAAATAGAGCATGATGTCGCCGTAGTAGAGCACCTCGCCACGCAGTACAACCCGCCAGAAGACCGCGCACGCCATCGCCGCGAACCACAAGGCGGCGAGGAGATGGATGCTACGAGATGGTATCCGGTTCGTCCATGAACTGCGCCAGCACATTGCTTTCCTCTTCGTCGTTGACGGGAGAGTTGCCTTCCAGTGGCGAATGGAAACCCATGCAGGAGGTGCTGTGATGAGCGACTTGCAAGCGCATATCTGGTCAACACCGCTGGTGGATACGCACGACCATCAGTGGCGGGAAGAGGAGTACCTTCGGACGCCGGTGGACGTGCTGGTGGAATTGTTCGACAACTATGTCACCGCAGACCTCGTGGTGGCTGGAGCGTCGCCGGAGGCAGTGAAACGTCTGCTAGATGCTTCGGAACCCGACGTTCGCGCCCGCTTTGCTGGCGTGCAAAAGGCATGGGAGGCGTGTCAGTTTACTGGCTACGGCGAGGCAGTGCGGCTGATTGCCCGAACCGCATTCGGCATCGAAGCCATTACTCCCGATGCACTGGAGCAGGCGCAACGCGGGATGGGGCACAGGCGCAACCCTGGTGAACGCCTGCGCATCCTGAAGGAGTTCGGCAATCTGGACCATGTGCAGGTGGACCATTTCAGCCGTCCCGTAGAGCCAGATCCGTCAGGACCCGAGTTCTTCCTGTACGACATTTCGTGGGCGGCGCTTGCTCAGGGGGATGTCGACGCGGAGAGCCTCCAGCGGGAAACGGGCGTTGAGGTGAAAGACCTGGCGTCGTTGCGTCGCGCGATGGAGGTGGTCTTCGAGCGGTACGGCAGGTTCGCCATTGCGGTGAAATCGCAACATGCGTATGCTCGCACGCTGGAATGGCACCCGCGCGAGGATTCGGAAGCGGAGGCGGTATTGCAGAAGGTGCTTCGTCGCCAGGAGGTTTCCCTGCAGGAGAAACTCTGCCTTGGCGACTGGTGCTGGGCGCGTGGGGTGGAGCTGGCTGGCGAATATCAGCTACCGTTCAAGACGCACACGGGCTACTATGCAGGCTGGGGGCGAATGCCGGTACACTATATACCGGCAGGCAATATGTGGGAACTGCTGGCGACCTACCCCGGCACGCGCTTCGTGCTGATGCACATCGCCTACCCGTACTGCGACGAGCTGGTGGCGCTGGCGAAGCGGTATCCGAATGTGTACGTGGATATGTGCTGGGCGTGGAGCATCGACCCGTACAGTGCGGGCGATTTCCTGAGACGGTTCCTGCACACGGTGCCGATCAACAAGCTCTTTGCGTTTGGAGGAGACTCGCGCCTGCCGTGGGCGACGGTAGCTTACGCAACACAGGCGCGACAGGGAATCTGGCAGGCGCTGCAGGCAGAGGTAAGCGACGGCTCATTGAGCGAGAAGCAGGCGATGCATATGGCAACTCGTGTGATGTGTGAGAACCAGTACGAGTGCTTCGACATCGTGGGGCGACGGCAGAACATCCTGCAGGCGTTGAGCGGACAGACGGCATGAGCGAGATAGTCTTTGAGGGGCGGGTGTCGGCAGAGGCGATACTGGAATGCGGCAGGCGCACTATGTATCGCCTCCTGCTCAGTCCCCATTCCGACCTGAAACGGCTGGAGCGTCTGGTCGACCTCGCGCTGAGCCGAGACGTTATGGTGCAGGTGGTGCGCACGGAGGTTCTGGCTCATCTGGCAGGCGATACCGCACATGGAGGGGTGATTGCTTTGTGTTCCGAGCGGGAGTATCAACCGGTGGAGGAGATGCTGGCGTGGGTGGAACGGCAGACGGCGCCGGTGCTTATCTTCGTGCTGGCAGGCTTCGAGGATGCGTACAATATGGGCTACGCCCTGCGGGTGGCGGAAGCGTTCGGTGCGGGGTGGGTACTGTGTGACCGCAAGGAGTGGCTGAAGGACGAGCCAACGGTACTGCGCTCCTCGGCAGGAGCGTTCGAGCGGTTACCCATCTCGGTGCCGGAGAGCCTGCGTCCCGCGTTGCAGGGGCTGAAGGATCGAGGAGTGCGTCTGTTTGCAGCGCTGGAAGAAGGAGCGGTCAGCCTGTACGAGGCCGACCTGCGACAATCGGTAGCATGGATGGTTGGCGGGGAGAAGCGGGGACTGACCCAGCACCTGCGCGAGATGGCAGACGCTTCGGTACGGATACCCACTACGGCAGGCGCCCCACCCCTGCCCGCCAGCCACGCGGTCGCCGTGCTTGCCGCCGAGACTTATCGCCAGAGGCTACAGCGATGAGTCGACACATCTTCTTACTTTTCGTGCTGTTCGGATTTATGCCTGTGTCTGTGCAGGCACAGACGCCGAACCTTCTGGGCTGGCAAAAGGTATGGGAGTTCGCTCTAACCGACGATACGCTCGGTGCGGCGCTGGTGGACACCGGAGGAGAGGACGGACTGCGCCTGGTGACCCTGCACGCCGACCGCGTAAAAGAGGATACCCTTCAGATTCGGATATGGAGACGGGACGGTGAGGGATGGCGGAGTGAATGGCAGAGCGCGCTGGACGCAGGCGAACTGCGCGGGATGATTGCCGGGGCGTTTGTGAAGGGAAGTCGGGTTCCGCAGGTGCTCACTCCACGCAACCTTATCCTCCCATCCGGCATAGGCTACGAGAAGCGTGCACGTGCTCAGGAGGTCAACTGGTTCGGCTATGCCAGCCTGCCCGACGGCACGGACATTGCCATCTCGGCATTTCCCGGCGGGTTGTGGAAGGGGGTGGTATCGCCGGACTCGCGCGGAGAGTGGTTGAGGTTCGAACGGGTGAAGACGGACGACCTGCTCTCCCTGCCTCAGCAGTTTGATGACGCGGACTGGGTGGTGCTGGTCAATCCGCCACGCATTGCCGATGCAGGCGGGGAGCAGTGGGCGCAACAGGGGTACGAGCGTCTTTTCGCACAGATGGGCAAGCGGATGCATCCCGATCAGCCGCTGGTAGTGTCGCGGCGGGAAGGGGAGAGCCGCCAGCGAATCGAGCTGGTTGTGCCGCCAGCGTTGTCCAGCCCGATGCGGATGGTGTGGCAAAGCGAAGCGATGGAGGGAACCATCCGGGAGGTGCGACTGGTCTCCGCGCCCAAACTGCGCGGCGGACTGCTGGTGCTGGTTGGCAAAGGAGCGTCCTGTACGGTACAATTCTGGCGAGTCCAGCGCTCGGAATCGACACCATGAAGCGAGAACACTTATGTGAACTGTTGCGTGAAGGAGTGCTCGTCGCCGATGGAGCGATGGGCACGATGCTCCAGCGGTTGGGTGTCCAGCCTCCGTATGAGCTGGCGAATCTCGTTCAGCCCGATGCGGTGCGCGAGGTGCATCGCTCCTACATCGAGGCGGGGGCACGCCTCATCGAGACCAACACCTTCGGCGCGAACCGGGTGAAACTGGCGGCACATGGCGCGGGGCACTTGGTGCGCGAGGTCAACAGCGCCGCGGTGCGGTTGGCGCGAGAGGCAGCAGGCGACCAGCCGGTTATCATCGCGGGGGCGGTGGGACCTGTGGGCAAGCCGCTCGCGCCCATCGGTCAGATTGCGCCACAGGAGGCTGGCGAAGCGTTCCACGAGCAGATAGCGGTTCTGCTTGAAGCGGGCGTGGACGTGATTCTGCTGGAGACCTTCACCCATCTCGATGAGCTTCGGATCGCCCTGGAGCAACTGCGTGCGCTGGATGCCGAGATTCCCGTCATCGCGCAAAAGGCGTTCATCGAGGACGGAGAAACGCTGGCATCGGGACTGCCTGCACAGGTGGCTCGCACGCTGGAAGAGTGGGGCGTGGATATGATTGGCGCCAACTGCGTGGTCGGACCTCAGCGTATGGTGGGTATTCTGCAGGCGATGGCATCGGCAACCAGTCTGCCCCTGTGCGCCATGCCAACACCCGGTCTACCGCAGTACCAGCGTGGCGAGGTAGCGTTTGAGGCGCAACCGGACTACTTCGCGCAGTACGCCGAACAGTTCGCGCGGATAGGCGTGAACGTGATAGGCGGATGCTGTGGTACAACGCCTGCGCATATTCGGGCGGTTGCAGAGCGCGTGCGTGGTGTCAGACCCCGTGAGCGTCGTGCGGTCGCAAGGGTGGTGGAGGCGGTTAAACCGGAGGAACTGCCCCGCGCCGAGCCGTCGCAGCTGGCAGGAAAACTGGGCAACAAGTATGTGATTGCGGTGGAACTGGATCTGCCGCGCGGGCTGGACGTGACGAAGGTGTTGGAGGGTGCGCGCTCGCTGAAAGAGCACGGCGTGGACGTGATCGACATCTCGGATGGAGCACGCGCCCGGCTTCGGATGAATCCGATAGCCATCTCGCACCTTATTCAGGAGCAGGTTGGGGTGGAGGTGATGATGCACTTCGCCTGCCGGGACCGCAACCTGCTGGCGATACAGGCAGACCTGCTGGGCGCACATGCGCTGGGCATTCGCAATATCCTGGCTATCACAGGTGACCCCGCTCTCGTCGGCGACTATCCGACAGCAACTTCGGTGTTCGATGTCGACGCCATCGGTCTGGTACGCATCCTGCGGCGGTTCAACGAGGGCGTGGACCTCGCGGGGAACAGTATCGGCGTGCGTACCGCCTTCACTATCGCCGTGGCTTACAACCCGCTGGCTTACGACCAGCGTACGGAGGATGAGCGACTGAGCCGGAAAGCGGGGGAGGGGGCGCATCTCATCTATACCCAGCCGATTTTTGACGTCGCCGTGCTGGAGCGAGCCGTCGAAGCGGCAGGGCGTGCAGGATTGCCTCTGCTTGTCGGGGTGTTGCCGTTGCGCAGTGCCCGGCATGCCGAGTTCATGCACCATGAGGTACCAGGCGTGCATATCCCCGACGCCATCCGCAAGCGTCTGGCGGAGCTGTCGGACGCAGACGCCCGCAAGTACGGCATTGACGTGGCGAGGGAGTTCGCCCTGTGTGCCCGCAAAATAACTCAAGGCATCTATCTCATGCCACCTTTTGGTAACCATAAGGTGGCGGAAGCCGTCATAGAAGTGGTGACAAGCTAAACACACAGAAGGAGGGAACGGTATGGCACGCAACAGATGGCTCGTGCTGATCGCTGGCGTGGTCGCGCTGGGGTTGGTGTTCTACAGTTCGGCTCAGCAGGAACCTGCTCCGCCAGTCGACCCCAGCAACCCGGCGGCGCTGGCATCCAGCCTGCCAGTGGGAGCGGTGGCTCCTGCGTTCGATGTCACCAATGTGGTGACAGGCGAAACGCTCTGTTATCTTTGAAGGAACCCCGGGAAGCCGGTGGTGCTGAGTTTCGGCAACATCGGTAACCCGTTCTGGACCCGGGCGGTCCAGTTCCTCGACAAACTCCATCAGCAGTACGCTTCGAAGGGCGTGGTCATCGTCGCCGTGGCGCTGGACGCAGATAAGCAGGCAGTGAAGGCATGGGCTGAAAAGAACAAGCTGACCCTGCCGGTAACAGTAGACAATGAAAAACTGACCGGTGCCGACCTTTATAAGGTGACCGCGCTACCGACCACTATCTTCACCGATCGTTCGCATAAGGTGACAATGCGACAGATCGGCTTCGCGAAAGGGCACGAGAAGCTCTTCGAGCAGGAAGTGCAGAAGCTGGCGCAGTGACGGTATCCTGAGAGGGGGCGTGACCGCCACGCCCCCTTCTATTCACCGCTGGACACGGATACAGCGCTATCGCGCTTCTGCTGTCGCCTGCACCATCTCCTGCGCCCGGCGGAGACGCTGAAGCACACGCTCCTTACCCAGCACTTCGATCATCTCGAACAGCCCCGGTCCGACGGTGCGCCCGCTCACTGCCACCCGGGTCGGATGGATGACCTGCGCCGCGCTCACGCCCAGTTCCTCTGCCACGGCACGGGTGGTTGCCTCGATCTGAGCGAGGTCGAACGGCTCCAGAGTGCTGTACCGCTCGATGAGCAGTTCCAGCATACGCGGCACGTAGGGCTGAGTGAACCATTTGCGCACGCCCTTCTCCTCGTAATCCAGCGTCTCGCGGAAGAAGTATTCCGTGAGCGGAACCACTTCCGACAGCAGTTTCATCCGCTCCTGCTCCAGAGCGATCACCTTCTGGGCGTACTCTACCTGTTCCGGCGAGGGGTCCGCCTGCATCAGCCCTGCCTCCTGCAGATAGGGCAGGCACAGGCGGGTGAGCTCTTCGATGGGCTTCTGCCGGATGTACACGCCGTTCATCCACAGCAGTTTCTGCCCGTCGAAGATAGCAGGATGGTCGAGCACGCCAGACAGGTCGAACCGCTCGATCAACTCCTCCCGGCTATAGAGGTCTCGGTCTTCATCTGCGCTCCAGCCCAGCAAGGCAAGGAAGTTGAACATCGCTTCCGGCAGATAGCCCTGCTGGATGTACTCCACAAACTGCACCGAGCCGTGCCGTTTGGAGAGCTTCTTGCGGTCGGTGCCCAGAATCATCGGCAGGTGGGCGAAGACCGGCAATTCCCAGCCGAGCGCGTGATACATCTGCACATGACGGGGCGTGCTGGAAATCCACTCCTCGCCGCGGATGACGTGCGTGATGCCCATGGTGTGGTCGTCCGTGACGCTGGCGAGGTGGTAGGTGGGGAAGCCGTCGGACTTGAGCATCACGAAGTCGTCAAGCACGGCGTTTTCGAAGCGCAGCTCGCCGCGGATAGCATCCTGAAACACGGTCACGCCCTCCAGTGGCATCGCAAAGCGGATGACATACGGCGCCCCCGACGCTTCGACCCGCGCCCGTTCCTCATCGGAAAGATACCGGCACTTGCGGTCGTAGCCGGTGGGCTGTTTCGCTGCCTCCTGCTGTTTGCGCAGTTCTTCCAGCCGTTCCGGCGTGCAGTAACAGCGATAGGCGTGCCCAGATGCCACCAGCTGTTCCGCCACCTCGCGATACAGGGGCAACCGTTGCGATTGGAAGATCGGTCCCTCGTCCCAGTCCAGCCCGAGCCAGCGCAGGCTGTCCATAATCTCCTGCACCGAGCCTTCCACGTAGCGTGCGCGGTCGGTATCCTCGATGCGCAGGATGAACACACCACCGTGCCGTCGGGCAAAGAGCCACGTGAACAGCGCGGTGCGGATGTTACCGATATGTGGGGAACCCGTCGGGCTGGGTGCAAATCGCACCCGAACAGGTGATTTCGGTTTCGTCTCTGCCATTCCCATCATTCCTCCGGTGAAAGTATACCAGAGAAACGAAGGGCGTACCGGAGTGCCAGCAGAAGTCGGCTAAGGCTAAGAGTTTGGATCGCCAGCGCCATCGCCCGTTCTCACTGCCCCTGCGTCCGTTCCTGCAGGGTGCGTACCAGGCTCTTCACGCGCTCCAACTGGCGTCCGTATTCCGCCCAGTTGCCTGCACGTTGTGCCTCCTCCGCGGAGCGGATAGCCTCTGCCAGCCGATTCACCAGCTCGCCTGCGCTGGGAGTAGCTGGCGCTGTGGTCGCAGTGACATCCTCGCGCGCTGGCGGGCGAGGGGAAGTGGTCGCACTGCCCGCCCCGAAGGTCCGCGCCAGACCCTGCTCCAGTGTATCCGCCATCACGCGCGTATCGCCATACGCCACGATGACCTTCTTCAGCTCGGGGATGCGTCGTTCGCCACCACCGGTGGTCTGCAGGTACACCGGCTTGACGTACAGCAGGGACTGCTCGATGGGTATCACCAGCAGATGCCCCCACACGACCTGCGATCCCGGCTGGTCCCACAGACGCAACTGCGTGCGTATCTCCGACACCTGTCCCAGCAGTCGTTCCATCTGGGCGGGGCCGTAGATAGTGCGCTCCTTGGGAAACCGATACAGCACCATCTTGCCGTAGTCCTCGCCGTCGCACTTGGCGCACATCCAGGCGATCATCTTCTCTTGATTAAGCGGGGTGTAAACCGTCAGCAGAAGGAACTCTTCCTGCTTCTCTTCGGGCAGGCGCATGATGAGATAGTAAGGCTCCATCGGCTGGAACTCACCGCCCTGAATGGTGCTTTCCGGTGACTGCTGTTTGGCAATTTCCCACTGGTCTTCGCGCATGTAGAAGACACGCGGGTCACGCATGTGATACAGCGCCCAGATGTTGCTCTGGATGCGGAACAGGTCTTCGGGATAGCGTATGTGCTGGCGCAGGCTTTCCGGCATCTCCGACATGGGCTTGAACAGCCCGGGCAGGGCACGACGGTAGGTCTGGATCATCGGGTCGCTTTCATCGGCGATGTAGTAGGTGGTGGTGCCGTTGTAGGCGTCGATGACCACCTTCACCGCGTTGCGGATGTAGTTCAGCCGGTAGTAGCGGAAGGCGTCCAGCGCGATGTCCAGCGTGCGCGCGTAGGGGTAGCGGTCGCTCACGGTGTAGGCGTCACACATCCACCACATCCTGCCGTCCGCGACGACGATGTAGGGATCGCGGTCGTGCATCAGGAAAGGCGTGATTGCCTGCATGCGCTCCCGAATGTTGCGTCGGTAAAGCAGGCGGCTGTTGGGGGTCAGGTCGCCGGACAGCAATAAATAGCTGTCTCCCATGCGGAACGCGTATGCGAGCTTTGCCAGCAGATTCCTGCCGATTGGGATGCCGCCGGTTCCCTGATAGCGTGTGTACTGGTTTTCTCCCTCCGCGCCGCTGTGCAGGGTGGGGTAGTCGAATTCGTCCAGTTTAGAATCCACGATAACCGGGTTGTCGGTGATTTCGCCGTAGTAGATTTCGGGGCGGTCGACCTTCAGAGGCACTTTGCTCTGCGGGGGAATATCGCGCACCAGGTACTCGGGCTGTCCCTGCGGAGTGGCGGTGTTGACGGCGGTCATCACCATTCCGTAGCCGTGCGTGTACTGCAGGCGCAGGTTCTGCCACGTCTTGGAGGAGGCGGGCAGGTCGGGTTGGGACAATTCACGCGCCGAAATCATCACCTGTCGGTAGACGTTACCGAACCGGTAGCGGTCGACGTCCACGTCGTTGAACTTGTAGTATTGCTTGAAAGCCTGCAGGGAGTTGAACACCATCTGCAGGGGCTGGTAATCCCAGATGCGCACGTTGGACAGCGTCTGGTCGTTGCGTTGCAGGTCGGCGACGGTCAGGCTGGTGTTGGCTTCGAACGTGCGCTCCTCCACATTGTCCAGCCCAAAGGACTGCCTGGTGGCGGTGAGGTGTCGCTCGATGTATCGCCTCTGAAGCCCCCATTCGTTGGGGTTGACGATGGTGCTCTGCACGATGCCCGGCAACAGCACATGCACCAGCGCAGATGTCACTACCAGCGATGCCAGCAAGACCACAGGCGCTCGAAGCACGCGCCCTCGGCGGATGTTCCACACCAGCGCACCCGCAGTCAGGAAGCTCAGCGCCATCAGCAGGTAGATACCGGGCAGGCGTACGGTGGTCTCCACATACCCCGCGCCGGTGAAGATGCGGTTGGGGATAAAGAGCACATCGTAGCGGTCCAGCCAGTAGCCCACCCCCCACAGCGCCATGCACAGCGCACCCAACAGGAACAGATGCGGCTTGACCCCCGGCGAGAAGGCGGTCAGCGTGCCGAACACCTCAAAGCCGCGGTTCAGATAGTAATAGGCGGCGGTGATCGCGAGCGTGGCGATCAGGGTGAAAGTGAACCACGTGTGCAGGTATCGCCAGAAGGGCAGTCGAAACATGTAGAAGGAGATGTCATGCCCGAACAGCGGGTCTTGCGTGTGGAAGGGCTGAGCATATCGGAACAACAGCCACTGCTCCCATTGCGATGCGCTCTGGCTACCGACGAGCAAGGACAGTACGAGCACGCTCCAGAAAACCAGCGATTGCGAGGTGCGAGGTACAGAGACACCAAGCCTGAGCCTCAGCCGTTCCTCCCACTCTTCATCCATACCCAGGCTGAGCCGGTACGCCAGCCGGAGATTCAGGTACAGTATCGCAAAAAAGAGCAAACTAAAGGTACCGAATAGGGCGAGACGGGTGCTCCAGATGCGAGCAAAAAGGGAGGTGTAGCCCAGCTCAGCGAACCAGAGCCAGTCGGTGTAGAAGCGCACCCCAACTGCCAGCAGTTGCAGGAAAACCAGAACCGCTACCAGCAGCCACAGCCATCGTCTACCTCTGCTTCCTTCAACTGTCAACGGGTAACGAGTGTACATCTACCCTCCATCATCTCCAGATACCGGGGACCGGTGTGTGACAGCGATGACATCGTCCGGAACTGGTGAGATGATCTTCCAGCACGCGGAAGCCCCACCGCTTCACCAGCAAGGCGTCACAGTTCGGACAACGGGTGTTCTCCCATTCGCCGACCATGCCCGGAATGTTGCCCGCGTAGACGTAGCGCAGTCCTTCGCTTCGCCCGATTTCTGCCGCCCGCAAAAGGGTACGCACATCGGTGTCGTTGTGATCGAGCATCTTGTAATCCCGGTGGAACGCCGTCACATGCCACGGAATGTCCGGTGACACCGAAACCAGAAAACGCGCAGCCTCGCGCAGCTCCTCATCGCTATCGTTGAAGCCGGGCACGACTAGAGTTACCACCTCCAGCCACAAGCCGGACTGGTGCACCATGCGGATGCCTTCCAGCACATTGTTGAGGGTGGTGCCCAGCTGGCGATAGCTGCGGTCGTTCATGCTCTTGAGATCGATCTTGTAGCCAGCGAGATATGGACGCAGGTAGTCCAGCACTTCGCGGGTCAGGTTGCCGTTGGAGACGAACAGCCCGCGAATGCCGTGCGGTTGCGCCTGTTTGAAGATAGATACTGCCCACTCGGCGGTAATCAGCGGCTCGTTGTATGAGCTGGTGATAAAGGGCGAATGGTAGCGCAGGGCGATATCCACAATCTCTTCAGGTGTCACGCGCTCGAAGGGTGCGATGGCGGCGGGGTCGCGGAGTGCCTGGGAGCTGAGCCAGTTCTGGCAGTATGCACAGTGCAGGTCGCATCCAAGCATCCCGAACGTCAACGTGCGTGTACCGGGAAGGACATGAAAGAACGGCTTTTTCTCTATCGGGTCCACGTTCAGCCCACACACGTAGCCCCACGGCGCATACAACCTGCCACCCTGATTGAACCGAACCTGGCAGATGCCCCGCCTGCCTTCCCGGATGACACAACGGTGACCGCAGGCGAAACACTGCACCGAGCCGTCATCAAGCGGACGATACACCTCAGCCTCGCGCGTCTGAGCATCCAGCATCTCCGCGAGGGGCTTTCTGTAATCTACCGTGCTGGTTGGGGACATGCGGACCGCCTCCCTCTGCCTGCCTGTATTCATTCTACCACTAACGGCGCGTGGCAGGGAAGAGGCATGGGCAGGGGGAATCGGTTGCAGGGGAGATTCGTATGCTTCGGGTGCCAGAGATTATCCAGAAGAAACGCGATGGTGGGGAGCTGAGCGCGCAGGAGATCGAGATGCTGGTGCTGGGCGGCTTACGCGGTGAAGTGCCCGACTATCAGGTCTCAGCATGGCTGATGGCTGTCTACTTTCGGGGAATGACCCCGCGCGAAACAACCGCTCTCACGGAGATTCTTCGCCGTTCCGGTCAACAGATACAGATACCCCCTACAGGTATACCGGTTCTGGACAAACATTCGACGGGCGGTGTGGGGGATAAAACGAGCCTGGTGGTGGTGCCCGTCCTGGCGGCGTGCGGGATCGCCGTGCCGAAGATGTCGGGCAGGGGACTGGAATTCACCGGAGGCACGGTGGACAAGCTGGAGTCCATTCCCGGCTTCCGCACGGACTTCAGCGCGTCCGACATCGTGGGGCTTGTGGAAAGAGTGGGGGCGTGTCTGGTGGGGCAATCACCCGACCTCGTTCCAGCTGACAAGTATCTCTACGCCCTGCGCGACGTGACGGCGACGGTCGACTGCATCCCCTTAATCGCCGCCAGCGTGATGAGTAAGAAGCTGGCAGGTGGGGCAGATTACATTCTGCTGGATGTCAAGACCGGGACAGGCTCGTTTATGCCGCGCTTGTCGGACGCACTTCGTCTGGCGCGGACGCTGGTGGAGATCGGGCAAATGGCGGGGCGGCGCACGCTGGCGCTGGTAACCGATATGAATCAACCGCTCGGCGAGGCGGTGGGCAATGCGCTGGAGGTCGCAGAGGCTATTCAGGTATTGAAGCGGCGGGCATCGCCGGCTTCTGCCCGATTCGAGTTGCTGTGTGTGGAGCTGGCGGCACATGCCTTTCTGCTGACCGGGTTGGAGCGGAATCTCTGGCAGGCGCGGTCGCGCGCTTGGCGGGCGTTAGACAGCGGCAAGGCGCTGGAGGTATTCCGTGCTATCGTGCAGGCGCAAGGCGGCGACGACCAGGTCATTGACAACCCGTCGCTCCTGCCTCAGGCGCCGGTGACTTTACCCGTCTACGCTACAGATACCGGTTATATCCACGCAATAGATGCCCGTCGCGTGGGCTTGCTGGCGGTGCGCATGGGTGCAGGGCGCAGTCGTAAGGACGACCCCATCGACCACGCCGTTGGTATCCGCATCCTGCGCCATGTCGGAGACCACGTGGACCCCGACCTGCCGGTAGCAGAAGTGCACGCGCGTGACGAGGATACGGCTCGCGAGGCTGTATCGGAACTGCAAACCTGCTTCCGCATCGGCGACGGCGCACCTGCGTTCCAGCCTCTGGTATACGCAGTGATACCTGAGCTAACAGAAAATTGGGGTTAGTGCCCCTTTCCCCGTGGGAAAGGGGCAGATAGACTAACGTCTGGGGGCAGTGACGCCCGGCCAGTCGTCGGTGCGGAAGGGGGAAGCCGGCAACCCGGCTTTGTTGTAGAGGTTGCAGACAGGATTGTCCGCCCAGGCGTAACGCACCGCCACCGGGTTGGGAACCTGCGGGCTGGAGACCACCACGGTGTCCCCCTCGATACGTGCGTCCGCCCACACGAACTTGCGGTCGGCGCCCGCAATCGCGAAGCCTTTCAGCGGTTCACCGTTCGGGGTGGTCAGCCCCCCGTCTACATGCTTAAAGAACAGGCGTATCGCGTTGCCCTCCCGCTTCATCCGGCTGTAAATCGGGCCCGAATAGACCACCTTCTTGCCGTACGCGATGGCAAGTGCGTTCAGCGCGAGGCGTCTGCCCACATCCTGCTTGTTGCGCGGGTGGATGTCATCCGCCTCGCCGATGTCGACGGCTACTGCCATGCCCGTCCTGGGCAGGGCGAGGGTCATAGTCTGCGCTTCACGCAGTTCTGCCCACGCGCTTTCGCCCGGCTCCGGTCGCACTGCCATGAAGTTCGCCAACTGCACGAACAGGAAGGGAAAATCGCCCTGTCCCCATGCACGGCGCCAATCGCGAATCATCGCCGGGAACAGCGTGCGGTATTCGTAGGCACGTCCGGCGTTGGACTCTCCCTGATACCAGATGGCTCCCTGTATCGCGTAGGGCACGATGGGGGCGATCATCGCGTTGAACAGCCCGGTAGGCTTCCACGGATTGGTGCGCGGCGGGGTGGGCCGGTTGGGGCGTGGAGGCTCGGGCTTGCCTTCAGCACGCGCTCGCGCTGCGTTCTGCTCCCACTGCGCCACCTACTCGCGATAGCGCCAGAGAGCTTGCGGGAAGTCCTGCACGGCACGTTCCCAGTTGGTCAGAATGGGGCGCAGTACGGGATTTGACTCCAGCGTGGCAAGGCTTGTCCACGACTCAGCAGGCGTGCCTCCCCATGCGCTCTGGATCATGCCCACCGGTACGCCCAGCTCGCGATGCAGTTCCCTCGCGAAGAAATAGCCGACGGCAGAGAAGTTCCGCGCCGTTTCGGGTGAGCAGACCGCCCATTGCCCGCCAGGGAGGTCACTCTGAGGTACGTCTGCTACCGCCTTGGGCACCATGAAGAGGCGAATCTGAGGATAGTTTGCCGCGGAGACTTCCCGCTCTCCGTCCCGTGCGAGGAAAAGCGGCCACTCCATGTTGGACTGACCGGAACAGACCCACACCTCGCCGACAAGCACGTCATCCAGCTCGACGATGTTCGCACCCCGCACAGTCATGCGGAAAGGACCGCCAGCGGGCATTGGCTTGAGCGTAACGCGCCACGCACCAGACCGTTCAGCCACGGTGCTAACCTTCTGCCCACGAAACTCTACCGTCACTTTCTCGCCCGGTTCAGCGGTGCCCCAGATGGGTACAGGCTTGCCCCTCTGCAGTACCATGTGGTCGCCGAAAATCCGGGCAAGTCGTACATCGGCGTATCCGGGTGCGCCAGCCAACGCAAACCAGACCGCCAGAAAGCCTGTCATCACCACTCTTACGCGCATATCGTCCTCCTCTACTGGATGGTAATATCGACTTCCACGTTACCCTGAAGCTGAATGATGAGGCTGTTGCCGTCTCGTTGATACTGGACGGATTTGCCGTTTACCTGAACTGTCGGGCTACCCTGGGACCGGTTCACCAGCAGGTAGTATGGCTTATCTGTCCATGTTTTTATTTCAAACCTGCATCTTTTGCTCTCGTCGCGGAGCACGGTAATAGCTCCCGGCGCGTGCACGATCAGTCCGCTCTTGCGGCACACCCGGTAGTCGTACACCGGGGTTAGCCCGTACAGTCGCACAGCGTTCGCCTGCACGGTGCCGGGATTGATGGCAGGACCGTCACTGCGCTGTTCGCGCAGATGGTAGAAGTCGGGCAGGAGCCCCTGACGAGCGGGATCATTCTGCTTCCAGCTGTGCTGGATGCCTGCGGCGGTGATGCCATCGGCGATCTTCTTCCAGTGCGCCTGCGGTTCCAGCCGAGCCAGCCAGTACAGGGCATCGGCATACACCAGCCCACACCACTGCACCGGCTGACCGAACCAGACGGGAGCCTGCCAGTTCGTGGCGCCCAGTACGGCGATAGTACTGTAAGGACCGACGGGTTGCCTGGTTGGGTTGATGAGGTAGGCGAAGGGCACTCCTGTCCATGCCCAGTACCGCGCCCTGCGCAGGAACTCCGGATTACCGGTGAGTTCATAGCCGATCACATAGGCTTTGACGATGTGGGCTGACGCCAGAATGTCCGGAGTGTGCAGAGGCACCTCCCAAGTCTGAGCGCCCCGCGGCACCGTGTTGTCGAAGCGTTTGAACTGCTCCAGGCGACGGATCCCCTCCTGAATCAGCTCGTTGTCACCCGTGTACAGAGCCATCTCCAGCAGTCTCACCAGAACCGCTGCCGTCAAGCCGTTTGCCGTGCGCTCCCAGTGCGTGCGTGCGTAATCCGGTCCTCCCTGCCGGGGTTGGTACAGTACCGTGCCGTCCGGCTGGAACGAGCGAAGCAGGTCTCGTGCGCTGGTGCGGGCAGATTGCAGGCTTTCTGAAACGCCGCCATACAGAAGAGAGGTTACAGGAAACGCCACATGCGACACCCGGCTGAAAAGGTACTGTTCCTTTGACACCGCCGCGATAGCCTCTCGCGCTGCCTCTCGGAGGCGGCGGGCAGTCTCTTCGTCCTGCAGATGAGCAGCGATCCACTCCATCCAAACAGCCGCATCCCCTGCAGGCTGTGCTCCAAAGCCGGGCCACACGGCGTGACGATACAGATTGCCCACCCGTATCTGGGAGCCGAGCCATCCAGCCGCCGCGAGTTTCAGATAGCCCTGCGCATCCAGCCCGCTGTCAGGCACAGGTGGCAGTCCGCGCAGGCGTACGTACTGCTGAACGGCGGGAATGACCGTGTCGCCCTCGCCGCCGATGACGGTGGCATCCAGTACAACCGGCTTGTTTGCCTCCAGTGTCTCGGGGTAGTAGGGGAGCAGGTTGCCCTCCTCGCGGTTGGCGCCGTCCGAGCCGGGGAACAGCACGCCCATCACATGCCCGTTTGAGCCGAACAACCTGTCCGGCGAGTCGAAAACCGCGCTGAACCGGGGTGCGTGTTCCCAGACAATGCCTGCGTATTTGCCACCGGCTACGACCACCATCAACGGAGCAGTGATTTTGACGCTATCCGGCACCTGCCTTCTGGATGCTGGTCCGATGATGTCGGCTTCGGAACTGCTTGGTTCGTTTTCCAGATATTCGAGCCCGGCGAAAAGCGCCTGCTGTTTGTCTCCACCTGGTGTAAGAAGAGGGGCTGAATCGTGCTCAAAAAGGCGTGCGCCCGAAAAAATTACGAGCATCGGCAGAAAGTAGACCTGCCTGTCGCGATCCACCGTCACCACCGTGCGCACATCTACCGCGCCCTTCTCTCTGGATGGAGTGAAGACCTGTTGGACCTTCCAGTTGGCGCCATCCGGGTCGGTGAAGGTGCAGGTGAGTACGGCGCGCTTCGAGTCGCCACGCACCTGACACGCGGCGTTTTCGCGCAGAGATATCCAGCGGACACCATCCTTCGACTCGTAGCATATCTGGGCGGTGGTCCAGCCTGCGGACACCGGTGTTCCCTTCACGAACACAGTGAAGCCGCCGGGAGACTCCTCGCCGATCGCAACGGCAACATCCCCAGAAGTCACCGTCGGGAACCGGGGACGTGCCTGCCGGAGGAAAACGCGTAGGGGCTCCCACCGAGGCAGAGAGGGCGTCACGCGCGGCGAGAACCGGATGCTGGCAATGACGCACCTGCCCGACGTGCCGGGTGGGTCGATGCGCAGCCACGAGCGCGGTCCCAACGGCGGAACCGGCATCTTGAGCGTCACCCAATCGGTGGTGTTGACGTAACGGCGGACGGATCGCTCTTCACTGGAACCTTGCCCCTGTGCCGAGTAGAAAATCTGCAACATGCCCGGTTGTTCGCTTTTCAACCGTATCTCCAGCCATAGCGGCAGGTCGGCAGGGTAGTCGCGCACGGGACCGTGTGCATACGGGTCATAGCCGCTGATCTCGATGACCATGCCCTCTTCCGAGTGGCTGATGCGAGCAATGTGATGTGTCGCCTGCCATTGCGACACGGTCTCAGGGCGGGTAAAGTCGAACTCCGGTAGTTGAGGGTCAGAATGCAATACACAGGAGACGCATAGTAACGCACCGGCTACCAGAAGCATCACAGGCGACAGCAGAAACATTTACCTTTACCTCCATGCTTTCAGCGGGTTCACCTGTCACTCTATTTCTGGGTATCACAGGATTTCCCTGCCGCGAGGGCAAAACCAGCAATCCCGCCGATGATACAACAGCCTGCTAGGGAAAGGTAAAGCCCGATGCGGAACGTGTCCGGTTCATAGCGCCACACCACAGACGCCGGAACAGACGGCACTTCCACCAGCCGAAACGCCTGCTCATGTACCAGAATGGGCTGGGGCTTGCCATTGACCCACACTTTCCAGCCGGGATAGGCGGTATCCATCAATACCACCCTGCCAGGCGCATCGGCATCTATGTGCACCTCCTGCGGCGAGATGTCGGTGACGTTCAGGCGGGTTTCGGGCAGTAGCCATGCTCTACTGCATGAGCGGGGTAAGGGAACCACGCGCCAGCTGTTGGCGTCCTCACCGATAGCCACCGCACCAACGCCAGCCCTGCACAACCTGTCCATCACATCGCTGGCGAACGGACGTTGCTTCCATGTCTCTGCCAGCTGTGCCAGGTAGCCCACGCCGCGCTTCACCGGCACCGGTTCGTAGCCAGACGCCTCCCTGATGCCCCACATCATCCCGATATTCGAACCCAGCATCTCCTGCCATCGGCGGACGTGCTCCACAGACCCCGACCCGTAGTGCAGGTAGCTGACGTACCTTCTCCACATCGGAAGCTGGTCGGGTACGAACAGCCTGCCGCCGCTTCGGATGACCGCATGGGCAGAGCGAGGTGCTTCCATAAAGGCGCGGATGTCGCAGGTGGGGTTGGACTGCATGGCAAGCGGCATCATCTCAACGAGAAGCAGAGCGATCCCCAGCGGCAATCGCCAGCGCGGGGCGAAGCGCAGGATGAGTACAGCCAGCGTCGCGACGACAACATTTCGTGCGATGGCGTACAGAGCGGTTTGGTGCGCGGAACCCACCAGCTGTGGGGTGAGCGTCTCGGGGCGGCGGATGCGGATGGGGTCCATGCTTGCTGTCCATTGCGTGAGCTGTGCACCCTGCCATATCCAGAGCAACCCCACTCCTGCGAGCAGAAGCGGCAACCACAGCCACCTCCGCGAGTAGCACAGAGTTTGCCAGCCCAGCGCGGCAGACGTACAGAGAGCGAAATCGGCAAGGATCAGCCACCTTGCCGGGTCATGGAAGACCTTCATGCCGGGCAGGAGGTAGTAGGCGACAAAGTAAAGCCCACCATGCGGGCCGAGAGACAACCATACAGAGACCAGGGCAACGACGAGCCAGAAGCGGGCTTCGGGACGGCTTCGCCATGCGGAGAGAGCAGAGATCAGCGGCACGATGCCTACTGCCCATGCGACCTCCCAGTAATTGCCGCGACCAAGCCAGTTGCCCAGCCATGGCGTCCCATAGAGGTCGGGAACCAGAGCCAGTAACAGTTGTTCCGGATGCAGAGGGAAGCGGTTTACCGCCCATACCGACAGCTGAGCACGCGGTGTTTCCTGCAGTAACTGTAGCATGGGAAGCCAGTGCCCTGCCGTCAGCAACACACCGCCGACGACTCCGGCTGCGAAGGTGAGCAGAGCGCGCCGATCCTTCCCCAATTGATACCACCGCCAGAACGCCCATGCCATCGCAACAAGCGTGTTCATGTACGCCATCTGAGCATGTCCCGCCAGCCACACCAACGCCAGCACCACCGCCAGCGTGGCGCCTGCACCGGCGCTTTTTCTCTGCACAGCCTGCTCCGTTGCCCATAGTAGCCATCCGAGCAGGGCGATAGTCTGGAACATGCCGGGAAACTGCGCTCGCGGCACGAAGGCTCCACAAAGCACCCATGCCGTACTGCCCAGCAGTGCTGAACCTGCGCCAGCCTGCATTGACCGCAGATAAAACCACATACCAGCACCTGCCAGCCAGAGGTGCAGAACCGTACTCCATGACAGGTAGCTCGCGGGATGCATCAGGGGCAGGAACAGCGTGGAGGGGTAGAGTAGCCACTCCTGCGGATTGCCCAGAAACGGCTGTCCGAATAGTGTGTGGGGATTCCAGAGAGGCAGGATGCCCTGTGTTAGCCAGCGGTGGGCGAAAGCGACCATGGGCAGGAAGTAAAGAAAGATGTCACCCCAGTACAGCACCTGGTGAGCGAGGGTGACCTTCCAGAACACACACGCCGCTATGACGGCGAACCAGCCCATCACAGCGGCGTGTTCCGCGCGGTGAGACACCGCTAATCTCCGGTCACTACTTCGGACTGGCTATAGCAACGAGCAAGCTGACCACGAAGAAACCGACGGCGACGTATCGAGTGATCATCGCCAGTTGTTCATCGCGACCCAGCTTGCCCCGGAACTGCGAGCTGACCTGACCGCCCACCGTGCCCGACAATCCTTCATGTCGCGTGGTCTGCATGGCGACAACGAAGATCAGGGCCGCGGCAAGCAGAACCTGCAATATGACGAGTACCGTGTACATTTACACTCTCCTTCGCGTGTTGCGATGCGCCGTTGTGTTGCGTGCGGACGCCAGAACGCGCCGTGCTCCGGTTCGCCGCCGGACGGCTGGGGCAGAATCTTCCGCATTGCTCTCGTCCGCCGTCATCTCGTAAGGCTCTTCGGGGCTGGGCGCGACGTTCGGGTCATCCGCTGGCACGTCACTCTGAGCAACCGCCTGGTCGAGATAGGTGCTCGTATCGGAGTAGGCGCTTGAGTTGTACGGATAGTCCGAGTAGCTGCGTCGGCTTGGCGCGGTGTAGTCGGCGGTATCCAGCGAGAAGGTGTTCACGATGTCGTTGGACGCACGTCGGAACTCCTGTATCGCCTTACCCAGCGATCGCCCGATCTCGGGCAGCTTCTTCGGTCCGAAGATAATCAGCCCGATGATCAGGATCATCATGATCTCGCCAAAACCCAGACTGCCGAACATCGCACCTTCCTCCGAGACGTGCTCTCAGCGCACCTTCACCCTACATTTTACCACAGTTTATCAGCGCGGAGTCACTCTGCCGGTTGCACCGTCGGGGGCGTTACGAAATCACGCCACCGTTCGGTGATGCGTCCCTCTACGGCGTCACCCCGGTGAATGCACACGCGAAACCGCCAGCGCAAGCTCTCACGGTGGGGAAGGGTGTACTCGCCATGCTCTACGCCCCCGGTAAATGCGGATAGCCCGAATGGGTTCACCGTCATCAGCCCGTAGTCTCGCACGTGCCACCACGCCGGATGACGGAAGCTGGATGGGTGTTGCATGATAGCGATGCCCACGCGGTTGCCGTCGACCTGTCCGCTGTAGTCGCACCAGTGTGCTCGCTTACCCCACGTCTGCGGTTCGTTCACGCCGCCCTCTGAGTTTTCGATGCGCCCCCCGCGCGGCACGTCCATCGACGATGCCACCCGCACCGAAAGGATACCGCCCTCTTTCGTATCTCCGAAACGCACGTCACCTTCGGTGGCGGTGAGGGTGACCTCAACATCCATCAGATGCTCTTCGTCTGGAAGCGGGAAAACGCGTACGCGAAGGTGCTGTTCCAGCAGTTTGTTACCCTGCGCATCCGTCCAATCACTGATGGTCTCAAACCCACCACATACCAGCCCGCTATGGGCGGAAAGCGTCTGTCTGTGCAGGGTATAGCCATGCCCCGGTTCCTCGCTCCAGTTGTCCACCCCGTTCACGTCGCCAAACGCAATCCACATCGAGCGGTGATGCACGTGGTCATTCGTTTCGCCCGGCACGTCGTGGCGCATGGGGTAGTGGCGCGTGACACTGACTCCGCCCGGTGCGCGCACAGGATAGAAACAGGGGCGTGCCGGATTGCCCGACTTGATGTATGCCGTGAACAGCTTGCCGTCCGTATAGATACCGATTCGGTCTTCACTCTCCTCCACGCTCACGCGGTGTGGATGTTCGCCTTCCGTTCGCTCTAACGTAGCCGACAGCGATTGATGCGCAGGCAATTCGGGCAGAAGGCACCACAAGCCGCCGTCAGCATACTGGGCGGGCAACTGCAGTCCACCCACGCTCAGCCAGTACATGCCTTCCGCATCGCCCATCCCCTCGATGAAGAGAGGACAATCCCTGCGTGGATATTCGCCAGACTGAATGATGAGGTTGCTTCTGGACATGGAAATCACTCCTGACTATGGATTGCACCATCTACCGTTCGCGCTTTGGGGAAAGGCGTCCTGCTACGGCAGGTTGCTCAGGATACGAGGTAACTCATTGAGCGACATAATCTGCGCGATGGGGGTAGCCTCCGCGTGGTTTTCGCAGGGGTCGGTTTCGGTGCGCCACTCCCGGGTGTAGATACTCCGCATCCCCGCTCTCGTCGCGCCGAGAATATCCGCGCACCAGTCGTCGCCGACATAGAGTGACTGCTTTGGCGATACCCCTAACCGGTACAGGGTAATATGAAACAGTAGAGGATGAGGTTTCGCGATGCCGACCTCTGCAGAGACCACGATTGACGAGAAATAGCGAGCCATCCCAGTCTGGTTGAGCACTCGATGCACGCACGGAGCGTAGGGGTAGTTGGACAACACGGCTAACCGATACTGCTGGGAAAGCGACGCGAGCAGGGAAGGGAGATAGGAAGCCGGGGTCACCACCTCGGCAAAGGCGGTGGTGTAGCGTCGCATCATGTAGACGGTTTTGGGGTTGGCAACCTGCCCGGTTACGCGCTGCCACAGCGTTGCCATGCGTTCATAGAAGTCGTTTTCGCGGAGGCTCGGCAGGTTGCGAGCATATTGCTCAGCGCGGATGCGCACGTAGTGCTGTACAAAGGCGTCCAGGGGCACATGGGAAGCCGATGGATGAACGAATTCATATACGCTTTGAAGGATACGGAGAAACTCCGGTTCACGAAGGGGAACCAGTGTATTCACAAAGTCGAAAAGTATCGCCTCAATGCGAGAATCTGGCTGGGTCAACAGATGAGGCTCCTCACTCTTTCGGTATCAGCTCGCGCAGGGCGCTTTTCGTTCTCTGCACGCCTGCGGTGTCCTCCACTTGCTGGTAAAGCTGCTTGGCAAAGTTGAAGGCGTTGATGGCACGCACGACCTGCTCATCCTGCCGCGCCAGCACGCCTATGGTTTCGAGGCATCGCGCCGCTTTCGCCCAGAGACTGTGTCCGATGAAGGTGCGATAGGCGGTAGTAAGGTGTTCCTGCGCTTCGGGGTATCTGCCGGTGCGCACCAGTGCTGTTCCCATTTCCAGATGCGCCTCCGCCAGCGCGATTTCGGCATCCCACTCGTTGCGCAGGACGTTCAACGCCCACTGCGCGTGCGTGATCGCAGAGGCGTGCTGTCCCTGCTGGTTGTAACAGCGAGCGAGCTCGATGTAGCACTGCGCCCTTTCCACGTGCGAATGTGGTTCTTTCTCGAGCTGCCTCAGGGTGGAACGCAGGACATCCATTGCCGCGGCGTAGTCAGCGCGGGCGATACGGTCACGAGCCAGCCGCAATCTGGCGCGTGCTTTCCGACGTATCTCATGCTGAGTTGCCTTCATCTTTGCGCGGCGGATGAGTACCATCCACTCATATTATACCGCGAAATCGCTGGGATCAGAGGAGGTTATCTTCGGAAGACGAATCACGCACACAGTGGTATGCGCAGGAGGTGAAACAATGGCGCAGAGAGCGATAGTTGGCTTACTACTCTCGCTGACGGTGGTAACAGGATGTGTGGCGCGGACAGGTCAAGACGCGAATGCCTCCCTGCAGGCATCCTTCCGTGTGAGTGCGTCGGGCAGTGAGGAGCGCGGACTGCGCGTGCTGAGCGGCGCGGACGGAGTGGTGGACTACGTGGAACGCGGCGGCACTCGCTGTTTGACCACGACAGAGGGCACGCAGCCGCCATCCGTGTTTCTTTACTTCGACCTGACGGAGGTGACAGGTTCGATTCCTGCGCCGGTTTACGTGGTGGTGGAATACTTCGACGAGGGTCTTGCGGGGACGCTCGCCCTGGAATACGACAGCAATACAGGCGACGACCTTCGCGCCAGATACCGCCGAGCCGAAGGGCAGGTGGGAGGCCGCCTGCTCGGTGCAGGCAAATGGAAGACGGCAATCTTCGAGTTGCGACAGCCGTTATTTCGTGGACGGCAGAATCTGGGAGCAGATTTCAGGCTGAGCGCATACTACAGCAGGATTTTCGTGCGCTCGGTACAGGTATCCAGTATCCGACCGGGAGAATGGGAGGCGGTGATGCGGGCTGACGAGCAGGATCTGCGCCAACTGAAAGTGACACCTCTAGTCCGAATTGGGCAGGGCGGGCAGTTGATTATCGGCGGGTTTGACCCGGCGCGCCGGCAGGACGTGGAGCCGATGGTGCGCTCGCTTGAGGCGGCACTGCCTGCGCTGAAGCAGATAGGCGTGACAAGCCATGAGGGGTATGTCCGGTGGAACCTGTGCGAGCCGGAGCCGGGGCGCTACGACTGGAGCGTGTACGATCGGTACGTGGAGGTCTATCGAAAGTACGGCATCAAGTGGGTGCCGTTCCTGATAGTGGGTTCCGCCTACAGTCTGCCCGATTGGTACTACAAGAACAGGCGGGCGGGCTATCAGGGCTACGTCTGTCTGGAGCACGGTGAAGAGTCGGATGTGCAGTCGCTGTGGAACCCTGCCCTGCGCGAGCACGTGGCACGGTTCCTTCGCGCCTTCTGCGAGCATTATCGGGATACCGGCGTGATAGAGAGCATCTTGCTGGGTATCACGGGCAACTATGGGGAAGCCATCTACATCGCCACCGGCAACGACTGGACGGCGGATATTCACGGTCCATACCATACCCATGCGGGGTACTGGGCTGGTGACCCCTACGCCGTGCGAAGTTTTCAGGACTGGCTCAGGAAAAAGTATGGCACCCCAGACAACCTTTCGCGGGCGTGGGGCAGGGCATTCGCACGGTTCGAGGACATCCGCCCGTTCCTGAAAAAGGACGCGCCGAGTGACCGCGCGTGGCTGGACTTTGTGGACTGGTATATCGGTTCCATGAACGAGTGGGCGCGCTTCTGGATGCAGGAAACGCGCAAGCACTTCCCCAATGGCGACATCAACCTGTGCACCGGCGGACACGCGCCACCGGAACATGGCGCGAACTTTGGCGAGCAGTGCAAGATCGCGGCAGAGGTGAAAGGCGGAGTGCGCATTACCAACGAGGCAAGCGACTACCGTGTCAACTTCTCGTTGACCCGTTGGGTTGCCTCCGCGGGGCGACAGTACGGCGCCTATTTCAGCTTCGAGCCTGCCGGAGCTGTAGACCCGAACGGCGTCATCGTGCGTATCTACAACGCCACTGCCTCCGGAGCGCGGGGACTGCACTATTACTACCCGAACCTCTTCGAAACCGAGACCGCACGACAGAACTTCATCCGCTGGGGGAGCGAGTTCAAACAGCGTCGCCCGATTGTGGAAATCGCGGTTTACTACCCGCAGACGCACATCAAACTGAACGGCAACGACTTTCTGGGCTACGTGCAACCCCTGCGCGACCACTTCGACTTCGATGTCATGAGCGACGAGCAGATTCTGGACGGCGGACTGAAGCGAGTGAAAGCGCTGATTCTCCTGCACGGCAACGTGTCCGAAGGCAAGGTCTGGAATGCTATCGTCCGATGGGTGCGAGAAGGCGGCTGGCTCATCTATCCGACCGGCATGGGCAGACTCCGCGATGTACAGGGTGGCGACACCTACCACGAGGCACTTTTCGGAGCAGGGGCAACCCCGGGCAGGGGGCGGGTACTGGTTTTCAACGGAGCCGGAAACAGCGCAGAATACCGCTCTTTCATCAGCCGCAGTCTGGCAAACGCCCCCGTGCTCTCGGCAGGCACGAGGGCGATGATTTCCGCGGACGGTAAAGAGGACGGCGTGTTCGTCACGCTGTGCGCCCCGGACGAGCTGCTCTGGCTGAACACGACACCAGAAGAGGTCATCCGACGCGGAAGAACACTCCCGCCGCACTCCATCGTTTCTGACAGGCTTGGCAGGCGTTAGCCTTCGCCCAGCCGCAGGGTGGCGCGCACCGTGCCCGCACGGTCGTGTCGGGCGATGACGGTTATCTCGGTACCGGCACGCGCTCGCACGACCCACTCCACTTTCAGGCGGTCGTCGGTGGGGTCGGCGACCCAACCGGTCGGCGCGGAGGATTTGTAGGCGCGTCCTTCCAATTGCCCGAGCTCTTCGCGCGGTTTGCCGGTCTCGAGCACAGCGCCTTCGGGCAGTTCAATCTCGCAGACGACCCCTCGCGTCACCCCCCGCTCTAATGCCGTCTTCGTGACGTAGGTGGGCAACCAGCCGGTGTTATGCACCACCAGGCGGATCCGGTAGGCATTCTCGCCGATGGGGGTGGCACTCGCTTCGTAGATTTCCAGCCGCGGCGAGATCAAGCCCTGCCACAACACCCAGTCCGCCAGCGGCGCGATCTCCTTCTCCAGAAACGGCGGTGGTGGGTTGCGGAAGGCGTAAAGGGCGTCCCAGCCCCCGATCTCGACCTCACCCAGCTGCGGATGCTGGAATCGATACCAGTCCACATACCCCTTGCCTTCCAGCACCTCGTCGCTCCATTTCAGCATCTTCAGGTCGTCTTCGAATGGGTGCTCGCGATACCAGTCGATGTATTTGTAGTCTGTGATGCCTGCCTGTCTTTGCGGGCTCCAGATTTCTACCGTCCATGCGAAGACGCCGAGATGCTCGTACATCCAGTCGTCGAATACGCCGGTGATGACCTCATTCGGGTGGTAGCGAAAGTCATGATACACCGAGATGTTCGGGTAGCCCGTGAGTTCGGTTCCCTTCTTGCCGATTTTCTGGTATGTCCACAGGTCTTCGGCGGGGAACTTCTCGTCCGGTTTGTCGCTGAAGGGACGCAGAAGCAGACCGCCGTAGGTATGGAACGTCACGGCTCCGGTGATGTTGGGATGCGAGGCGATGAACTGCACAATCGCACGCACTTCCGGCTCAGAGGTGGGGTAGGGACCTGCGCCACGCTGTTCCTTCTCCTGTCGCCAGTTGGCGGGGAAGTTGCGGTTGAGGTCAAGCCCCTCTTTTTTTCGTTGCAGGGGGATGAGCACGCCGTCGTAGTTGTCGATAACGCCCTCCGGCAGGAGACGGTAGTATTGCCCGCCAGTCTCGGTCGGGTCACGGCGCACCATCAGTCGCGGTTCGTCCGGCGAGACTTTCCATGCACCGTTGGGGTCGGGGATGCGCATGGTCAGCATCCTGCCATCGCCGTCCACATCCTCCTGACGCAGCCCCTCGACAGGGTCTTCATCGTAGGGGTAGGGGCGAGTGCTGGAGCGAATCAGTTTCGGCTTGTCCGCCAGCGCCCACTCTGCGCCATCCGGATTGACGCGCGGGCACAGGTAGAAGGCGCGAGTGTCCAGCGCGCGAGTGACATCGGGGTCGGTGCCATACTGCGTGCACAGCTTGTTCAGCAGATACAATACCGCGCTGGAGGCGGAGACCTCCGTCGCGTGGATGTTGCCGTCTGTCCAGAAGGCAGGTTTTTCGGTGTCCGCGCCGGTGTCGAAGCGCGTGACCGTTACCACCCAGATGTCGCGTCCCTCGTAGCTCTTCCCCGCGCTCTCCACCCGAACGAGATGCGGATATTCTTCCGCGAAGGCGTGCAGGATACTCGTCAGCTCCTCATATCGGTAGAATCGGTCAAAGGCGACCTCCGGCATCGATAATCCTCCACAACGTCAGCGGGATTGGTATTTGAAGGAAGCATTCTGGACGGAGCGTTGAACTTCCTGCGCGATGAGCATCTGCACGCGGCGATGGGGGAAGCCGTCGCCGGGGCAGTAGGTCTGATTCACATCGCGATGGCGACGAACGTTCTGTAGGGGGATATGGTATTTCTGCATGAGTTTCGCGCACAGGCGTACGAGCGACCGCACCTGCGCGTCGGTAGGCTGTTTCGGACTGCGCCTGCCATTCCATCTGCCGTGACTGTCGAAGTCGCCTATCAGGCAAATGCCCAGATAGCGCTGGTTGTAGTAGGTGTTTCCTGAGTGTGCGCCCGGACAGCCTTCGGGTCGTCCTTGCTCAATGCGTCCGTCCGGCAATATCACATAGTGGTAGCCAATATGATAGACTTTCCCGCCACAGGTTATAGCAAATCCGCGCTGTCGATGCATATCGTCGAGCTTTTTCGCGTCCACGATACGACCCTTCAGGCGGAAAGGCGTGGCAGAGTGGTGGATCAGAATCCCCTCCGGACTGGGTGGCGATGGGGGTGGGATACGCACAAGCGGTGGGGGCAGTGGCTGTCCGGCACGATATAAGTACCAGACCACCACGCAACCCAGAAGAGCAAAGACCAGAATAATCGCCACTGCCCGAATCGCCTGCATGTCTCTTCATCCACTCCGGCCGAACTGCGGGTCTTGATTGTATCCTGCCACAGCGGGGTATGTCAAGCACAGCAGGGAAGCCTCGGACACCGACGAATCACTTTTCAGACTTCATGCACTCAAGGAGCCTGGCTATGCAACGTCTCGACCTGAGCGGCACATGGCATCTCGCCTACCGTGAGCAAACAGAGCGCATGGTAGACATTACTGAAGTCGACCTGAACACGCTACCCACTGTGCCCGCAGAAGTGCCCGGCAACGTGGAACTCGACCTGATGCGCGCAGGCATCCTCCCGGAGTTATCGGCAGGAAACAACATCTACCTTATGCGTCCTTGCGAGAGTTACGAGTGGTGGTATCACCGGCGCTTTTTATGCTCTGCTGTGCCGGATGGACACATCGCTACACTGATGTTCGAAGGGCTGGACTGCCTGGCGCAGGTGTGGCTGAACGGTGTGTTTCTGGGCGAGGGGACGAATGCCATGGTTCCCCAGAGGTTCGACGCCACTTCTGCCCTGCGCAAGGGGGAGAACGAGATCGTCGTGCGCATCCGTTCCGCTGTGCTGGAGGGGCGCCAGCACGTGCCGTCCCCGCGAGAAAGCGCATTGCCCTGTGGCTACGAATCGCTCTCCGTTCGCAAGCCGCCACACTGCTATGGATGGGACATCATGCCTCGTGCGGTCAGCGCGGGCATCTGGCGGGATGTCTATCTGCAGTTCGTGCCGCCCACTCACTGGCGCTCGGTGTACTGGGCAACGACGGCAGTAGACCCTCCACGCCGTTCGGCGGTGCTGTTCGTAGACTGGGACTTCGCGACGGACGCACTCTACATTGACGACTGGCAGGTTCGTCTTCGGCTCAGCAGGCACGGCAAGGTGCTGCACGAAAGCCTGCATCCCGTCTTCCACACACATGGGCGGACGCACCTGCACCTGCAGGATGTGGACCTCTGGTACCCGCGCGGATACGGGGAACCTGCGCTGTATGAAGCTACCGCAGAACTGCTTGACGCGCAGGGGCAAGTGCTGGACGCCCATTCCTGCAGGGTCGGTATCCGCACAGTCGACCTGCGATACACCGAGATTACCACCCCGGACCAACCGGGAGAGTTTGTCTTCGTGGTCAACGGCGTGAAGGTCTTTGCGAAGGGCACGAACTGGGTTCCTCTGTACGCCTTCCACAGCCGGGACATCCAGCATGTGGAGCGAACAGTAGAGATGCTCGTTGACCTGAACTGCAACATGGTACGTTGCTGGGGCGGAAATGTATATGAATCAGACCTGTTCTTCGACTTATGCAACCAGCACGGCATCATGGTGTGGCAGGACTTTGCGCTCGCGTGCGCTATCTATCCGGATGACATCATTCCCGCCATTCGGAGGGAGGCGGAGGAAGTGGTCAGCCGACTGCGCAACCATCCGTGCCTGGTGCTGTGGTGCGGCAACAACGAGATCGACCATACCTACCTCTGGACAGGAATGGGCATCGATCCCAACACCGACCGCATCAGCAGAGAGGTACTGCCGGAGGTGACGAGAAGGCTCGATCCTCTGCGCCCCTACCTGCCCAGCTCGCCCTACATGAGTTCGGAGGCGATGCGTCGCGGCGGCGACCCGAACCTCGCGCCCGAACAGCATCTGTGGGGACCGCGCGACGACTTCAAGGGTTCGTATTACACCCGCTCGCAGGCGCACTTCGTCAGCGAGATCGGCTATCATGGTTGCCCGGATCGGCGCACGCTGGAGCAGTTCCTCGATCCAGACTACCTGTGGCCGTGGCAGGACAACGAACAGTGGCTCACCCACGCCACGCGCCCTTTGCCGAGAATGACCGACTTCAACTACCGCATCCCCCTCATGGCGAAACAGATCGGAGTGCTGTTCGAAGCCATTCCCGACAACCTCGATGACTTCATCCTCGCGTCGCAGATCAGTCAGGCAGAGGCACTGAAGTTCTTCATCGAGCGGTGGAGGCAACGCAAGTGGCGCACCACCGGCATCCTGTGGTGGAACCTGCGCGACGGGTGGCCCATCATCTCCGATGCGATCGTGGACTACTACTTCCGCAAGAAGCTGGCTTACGAGTACGTCAAACGAGTGCAGACAGACGTCTGCGCCATGCTGAGCGAACCCGAAAACGGAATGCACGTGCTGATTATCGTCGACGACACTCTGGAAGAGGCGCAGGGAGAGGTGGAGATTACCGACGCCGATACAGGGCGCGTTCTGCTCAAGACAGCGTATCGGGTGCCAGCAAACGAAAAAGCCGTTGTGGGCGCGGTTCCGGCAGTGCAGCAACCGTCGATGTGGCTCATTCGGTGGAGCGACCCGGACGGCAATGCACATCTGAACCACTACCTCGCCGGTCAACGCCCATTCCGGCTCGACCAATATCGCGGCTGGCTGAATCTCCTGCAGATTCCGCAGGAGATTGGTTCCGTGCATGGAAATATTACCTGATACTGGTAGGGGGTATATTGATAATGGAGAAAACGAAAGAGGACGCCGTTCCGCTGGAGATGATTGACCGCCTGCGCCGCATCGAAGGGCAGGTCAGGGGTCTGCAGAAGATGGTGCGCCAGAAGAGAACGCCAGCAGAGGTCATTTATCAGATAGCGGCGGTCAAGTCGGCTCTGGAGCAGGCGGCGCTGTGGTACCTGTCGTGGGACGTTCAGCAACGTGAAACATCGGAAGAGACGGTGGAATCGGTGCGCAATACCCTGAGGCTCATCGCCAAAGTGCTGTAGCCGACGAATCTCTGGAGTCATCGGACGCATCTAACAGGTGGAGAACACGACGGAGGAGGCTGTATGACGGAGATAAAGACTCGCTGGATTGAGGGAATGCAGTTCCTGAGCATCTCGTCGGGCGGACATCCTCTGGTGATGGATGTGTCGCCGGATGGAGGTGGACGGGGCGAGGGTATCGGTCCCATGGAGCTGATGCTACACGCCCTTGCCGGATGTACGGGTGTGGACGTGGTCAGTATCCTGCAGAAGAAAAGACAACCCCTCAAAGGGCTCGAGATACGCGTGAAAGGCGAGCGTCGCCAGGAGTATCCGCGAGTGTATACGGAAATAGAGATTGAGTACATCTTGCGCGGAAAGGGACTGGACCCGAAGGCGGTGGAACAGGCGATCAAGCTCTCGGAAGAAAAGTACTGCAGTGTGGAAGCCACTTTAGCCTCGTTCGCCCAGATACGTAGCAGTTACCGCATCATCGAGGAGGACTGAACATGGCTATCGAGCAGACCGCGATGGGCATTCGCGTCAAGGTGTGGCTACCGTATGAGCAGGCGGTGGAGAAAACGGTCGCCGCGCTGAAAAGCGAGGGGTTCGGCGTGCTTACCACCATCGACGTGAAGCAGACTCTTCGCGAAAAGCTGGGCGAGGAGGTGCGCCCCTATATCATTCTGGGCGCGTGCAATCCACCGCTAGCACACAGCGCGCTGAAAGCCACCCCGGAAGTCGGATTGATACTGCCGTGCAACGTGGTGGTGTATGAAGAGGACGACGGTTGCGTGGTATCCGCCATGGACCCCACCGCCGCAGCGCAGTTTCTGCCCAATGAGGAGTTGAAAGCGGTGGCTACCGAAGCAAAGGCGAAGCTGGAGCGGGTTCTGCAACGGGTTGCAGGCTGAATACCTGAGCGAAAGCGGATATAACGGGTGAAATCAGCTCCTGAGGGGTTACCTTTCGTGCCAGCAGATTCTGCAGGGAGGTAACCCCTTTATCGTGGATACCGCACGGTACGATCAACCCGAAGTGGCGCAGGTCGGGGTTGACGTTCAGCGCGAAGCCGTGCATCGTCACCCAGTGGCTCACCTTGATACCGATAGCGGCGACCTTTTCCTCGCCAACCCAGACACCTGTCAGCCCCGGTTTGCGGTGCGCCTCTAATCTCAGCGTCCGCAGTGTGAGGATGAGCGTCTCTTCCAGCCGTCGCAGGTAGGCGTGGACATCCCTGCCATGCTCGCGCAGGTCAAGAACAGGGTAGCCCACAAGCTGCCCTGGTCCGTGGTAGGTCACGTCGCCGCCGCGGTCGGTCTCCACCAGCTCGATGCCCAGTTCCCGCAGATGCTCAGGCGACGCCAGCAAATGCTCACGATGCGACGCCCGCCCCAGCGTGATGACCGGCGGGTCATGCTCCAGTAGTAAAAGGGTATCGGGTATCGCCCTCTCACGCCTCTGATGGGCAATCTCCTTCTGCAGTTGCCACGCAGAGCGGTAGTCCACGCGACCGAGCCAGCGCACGTGCAGGATTGACATCGTTGTTCCACCACACCCATTGTACCCTGTCCGCTATGGACACTGGCTCTACGTCAGCGTGCTGATGAGTTTTTTCACCGCTCTGGTCATGGCGGACTGGTAATGTTCCACATGCCTCACGAAAAACATGAAGCGATTGGTGCTTCTCGGGTCGGGCTGCCACGAGGTGACGGCGGATTCGCTGCAGGTGACCCGCACTGCTTGAAACCCGTACACCGCTTTATCGCCAGCAGAGCGCAGGGGAACCACATCGCCCTCTGTGGTTACGGTCAACCCCGCCGCGTGAAGGAAGCTCGGCACGGACCACATGTTGCGCTCCGCTCGCGAGTGGTGCTCCAGTCTGGCACTGTCAGGCTGACGATACAGGTAACGGAGCCAGGCGGTGTCGCGCACTCGCTCCAGCATGTACAGGAAGAAGTTCTGCATACGCGGAGAGAGGTGGGGAAGAATCTCCTCCTGCCGAAAGCGCCAGTAGGTGCCGTAGTGTCGGACGCGCCACTCACCGACGTAATCCTCGAAGCACGGGAGCCAGTAGACAGGGCAGGGCAGGTCGAACATTGCCCGGTATGCGTTCGGGTCCAGAGTGACATTGTACTCCAGCGTCGCGGCGAGATGCGGGTCGGGTGAGCCGGTGCCCGCGTTGACGTATACACCAGCGCACTTGCGGGCGAACAGTGCCGGGTCTGTTCTCGCAGCAATCGCCACATCGCGACAGGAGCCGACCGCGGTGATCGCTACCTTCTCTCTCGACTGACGAAGTGTATCCAGGATGAAACGCACCGCCGCCCGATCCGATGCGGACAGAGATGCCCCCGTGTCGTTGGGGGACTTCATCGGCTGAGATGAACCCACCACCGCAGGTACCGTCAGCCCGGTGATGTGGTTGATCTGCGCGATGGACGGGAAGTCCGGGTCTCCGTCAAAGCTGGGCGGGGGGTGGTCGATCACAATGCCCCGCAGATCGATTTTGCCCTGCACCGCCAGCGCATACACGCAGGCAAGGTCGAAGTGGTCGTCCGGGTCGTTATGTGGGCGGAACAGGTCGGTCTGGTGTATCAGAGCCGTCATCGGTGCCTCCTATCCCTTGATGCCGGTAAGCGTGATGCCCTCGATGAACAGTTTCTGCGTGAAGAAGAAGACCACCATTAGAGGCAACGTGACAACGGTTGCGGCTGCCATCAGCAGATTCCACTCCGAACTGTGCCTGCCCACGAAGGTCTGCAATCCCACCGCAAGCGTATAGGTATTTTCGTCCGTGAGGTAGACGAGCGGATTGATGAAGTCCGTCCATGCACCGATGAACGCAAACAACGCCACCGTCGCCAGCGCAGGAACCGAAAGCGGCACGATAATCTGCCAGAAGATGCGCCACTCCGAACAGCCGTCTATCCGCGCCGCGTCTGACAGCTCCTGCGGAATGGTCAGGAAGAACTGCCTCAGCAGGAAAATGGCGAACGCACTGCCGAAGAAGGGCGGAACCACCAGCGGCAGGTAGGTGCCCGTCCAGCCGATGGTGCGGAACAGCACAAACACCGGCAGCATGGTCACCTGCGCGGGAAGCATGATGGTGGCGAGCATAATCAGAAACAGCACATCCCGCCCTTTCCAGCGCAATCGTGCGAACCCGTAAGCAGGTAGAGCCGATGACAGCACCGTGCCCACCACCACCAGCGCGCACACAAACAGCGTGTTGCGCAGATAGAGCAGGAACGGGAACGACTGCAACGCCTCAACGTAGTTGTGCCAGCGGATGGGGCGCGGTATCCACTCGATGGTCTCGGTGAAGATGCGGTCTTCCGGCTTCAGCGAGGTAGAGACCATCAGCGCGAAGGGCGACAGAAACGAGATGCTTAACGCGATGAGCACCAGGTAGACCACGCCCACCGCGAGGCGTCTGCGCCACACCCTCGATTGTCTCCACGTCGTCAGCGGAGTACCTTTGTTCAACGTTCCGACAGCCATCAGCCTTTCTCCCCCTCGTAATACACCCACCGCGCGGAAGTGCGAAACACGATGAGCGTGGCAATCAGCGTCAGGACGAACAGAATCCACGCCATCGCGCAGGCGTAGCCCATCCGGAAATCGCGGAAGGCGTTGTAAAAGAGATACAGCGCGTAGAACAGCGTGGAGTTCTGGGGTCCTCCCTGTGTCATGATGAAGGTTTGCGTGAAGTACTGGAACGTCCAGATGACACCCATGATGAGGTTGTAGAAGATGACCGGAGAAATCATCGGCAGGGTGACGTTCAGCGTCTTGTGCCACGCGCCTGCGCCGTCTATCTCCGCCGCTTCGTACAGGTGCGCGGGCACGTTATGCAGACTCGCCAGATAGATGACCACGCTGCCGCCCACCGCCCACAGGTCCATCATGATGAACGCCGGTTTTGCCCATTTCGGATCGGCGAGCCACGCTGGCGGCTGTAAACCAAAAGGAGCCAGCACAGGAGACAGTATCGCGTTGAGCAACCCGTACTGCGGGTTCAGCACCCACAGCCAGAGCACCGCCACCGCCACCACCGGCATGACCGACGGCAGGTAGTAGATGGTGCGGAACACGCCGATGCCGGGAATCTTGTGGTTCAGCAGGAGTGCCATGCTGAGTCCGATGATGAGAGCAAGCGGGAGCTCGATGAGCATGAACAAGGTGTTCCACAGCGACGGCAGGAAGTAGTCGCGATCGGTCAGCAGAGCCACGTAGTTTGCCAGTCCTACCCAGCGCGGCGGGCTGAGTACCCGGTAGTCGCAGAAGCTGTAGTACAGAGAGGCGAGGATGGGATACAGGGTGAACATCAGAAAACCCGCCAGCCAGGGCGATACAAAGAGCCATCCCTGCAGATTGCGCTGTCTTTCACGCACTGTGGTCACCTCCGCCATCGCAACATCTCGCGCGAGACTCTCCGCTGGACATCGCGCAGAGCCTGCGCGGGCGACTTGTTTCCGTAGCGAACGAAGTCGGCAGCGGTGTAGATTTCGTACTGATACAATCCCGTGATCGGCGTGACCGGGAAGTGGGTGGCGTTGGGGCTGTTGGCGATGTCCATATACACCGCGAACGCTTTTTTCCAAGGCTCACCCTCGCGCAGGCTTCGCTCCCGACTGGCTTGGATAATATTGGGCACGCCGTGCATGGTGCTGGCGAACAACACCTGCGCTTCGACCGACTGCGTCCACCGCAGGAACTCCCACGCCTCTTTGGGGTGCTTGCAGTTTACCGGGATACAGAAGATGTTGCCGCCGAGCCAGGTGGCGTTCTTACGCTCGGGATATTGATCAGGGTAGGGGATAGGCGCCGCGCCGTAACGTACCTTCGGACCGTATCGCTGGAACCAGTAGGGATTCCATTGTCCGTTGATCATCATGGCTACCTTGCCGACCAGAAACGGGTTGTTGATGCCCATCTCCTGACCAAAGCCTGCCTGAAAGGCGTTGACCTCTTCTGCACCGCCCTGCACGTCGATAAGCTTCCGGTACCACTCCAGTGCCTCGATGTTGCGCGGGTGATCTGCGGTGGGCATACCGGTTTCGGCATCGATGAACTGCCCACCAAAGACGGCGATAATGATCAATGGGTCGGGAGGCATCATGCCAATCCGCACGATGCGTCCCTTTTCATCGCGTTTGGTGAGCTTGCGGGCGAACTCCAGCAGTTCGTTCAGCGTCTTCGGGGGACGTTCGGGGTTTAGTCCCGCTTCCGCGAAGGCATCCTTGTTCCACAGCAGAGCGAAGCAGTCCATGAGATAGATCATGGCATACAGCTTGCCGTTGTAGCGACACTGCGACAGCGAGCCCGGCGCGTAGTCCGATTCCTTCAGACCCGACTGCCTGAAAAGGTCGTCGAGGCACAGTAACGCGCCGTTGCCTGCCAGCGACCCCAGATAGCCGGGGTCTCGCAGGGTAAATATCTCGGGCGGGTCGTTCGCCACGATGGCACGGATCGTCTTGGTATCCTCGACCGCTGCGAGGTTATGAACGCGAATGTGCGGATGGGTGCGGTTAAACTCATCCACCACCACCTGAAACGCCTCTGCCTCGTCGCCACCCCACATGCTCCAGACGCGCAGATGTACCACGTCAGGGTTCTGATGCCGCTGGTAGCAGGCGGGCAGTGTTGCCACAAGAGCCGCAACCGCGACGGCGATCATCAGCCTGTTGATGCGCTTAAGCGAGGTCACAGGTTACCTCCGTCCATGCTGACCGCTGTTTCATGTCCTGCTTCTAATTGCTCTCTCGTGGGGATGCCGGGTCCCTTCTTTCCGGTGTCCCTGAACGACCCCCAGCGCCTGCAGCCACGATGTGCCCGTTTTTGAATACAATCACCGGTACCGACTGGTTCATCACCTTGTGGTGATCGCATTGCAAAAGCGGCGACGTTTCCGGGCTGTCTTTAGCGGGAGGGAAGTAGCGATAGCTCACCGGATTGGGCGTGGTGTCCGCCGGACAGCGCAGTTTGCCCGCCTCCGCCAGGTAGCGCGGCACCAGCTCGTTCAGCTGCCTCGGATATTGACCGTTGTTTCGCTGGCGATACCGTTCGATCGCCTGATACACCTCCTGCAGATTCTGCTGGCACTGCGCCATCGTGACGCCCGCAGTCATCGCCTGTTTGAACTCCGGCTGGCGAGCCACGTAGATGAACAGCACAGCCAGCCCTGCCACAAGGAGCGCGACCGCTCCCAGGCAGGACAGCAGCCCGATTGTCCAGCAACTCATCCCGCTGCGGCGGGCAGGTATCTCTGGTGGTACCATGGCGACTCCTCGCTTAACCCGTCGGCGTCCAGTTGATTCCTGGGTGCACCCTCAGCGTGAACTCCGCCAGCAGGCGCACGGTGTTTTCCAGATCGCCCAGATGCAGTATCTCGCAGGGCGTGTGCATGTAACGGATAGGCACGGAGACCAGCCCGGTCGCCACGCCGGAGCGCGACAGCTGGATGGCATCGTTGTCCGTTCCGGTGCGTCCGCCAGCCACTTCGATCTGATACGGGATCTGTTTCTCCTCTGCCGTGCTCACGAGCATCTCGAAGACCAGCGGGTTCACATGGGAACCCCTGCAGATGACCGGTCCCCTTGAAATTGCCTGATCGCCGTGCTTCTTCTTGTCCACGCCCGGGTAATCGATGCTGTGTCCTACATCTACCGTAACAGCGACCTGCGGGTCGACCTCGTAGGCGATAGTGCGTGCGCCCCGCAGTCCCACCTCCTCCTGCACTGTGGAGACCGCGTACACGGCGCACCTCAGTTCCGAACGCTGGTCGCTCAGCAGACGCAATGCCTCCGCCACCACGAAGCAACCCATCTTGTTATCGAAGCCTCGTGCCGTTACGAAATCGCCGCGCAGGGGTTGCAGTTCGTCCACATAGGTGATGGGGTCACCCAGACGCACCTGCTCCTGCGCCTCCGCCTTACTGGTGGCGCCGATGTCGATCCACAGGTCGCTGAGTTCAGGCTTCTTTCGCCGCTCCTCATCCGACAGCAGATGTATCGCTTTGCGTCCGATGACGCCCAGCACGGGACCGTGCTTCGTGTGGATATGTACGCGATGCCCAACCGGGATGATCGAGTCGTGTCCGCCGACAGGGCTGAAAAAGATGAACCCCTCATCGCTGATGTAATGCACCACGAAGCCGATTTCGTCCACGTGGCCGGAAAGCATCACGCGGGGATAACCCTCAGGATTGAGCACTGCGTAGGTGTTGCCCAGCACGTCGGTATGCACTTCGTCGGCGAACCGACCGGTGTACTCGCGGAATATCGCCTGCGCTTTCCATTCGTAGCCAGAAGGACTTGGCGTGTTGACGATTTGCCGCAGAAACTCAAAAGATTCCTCCCGCATGAAAACCCTCCCTGTATCTAGCTGTCTGTCTTTTTCAACTCGTTGAATACCTTATCCCAGCGGGCGCGCATTTCCTCGTTGGGGGTGTAAGGTTCCCAGCCGAGCGCGAGGTAAGTGCGGATGGCTGGCAGGCGCCAGTCGTCGGTCAGCAGATAGATGCGCTCGTAGCCACGCTGAATCAGCAGACGCATCACAGCATACACGACGACCTTGCCCAGCCCCTTGCCGCGGTGTTCGGGGTCTGCCGCTACCCAGTCCAGGACTCCCGCGTTGGGATGCTGTTCGCTCGGGGCGTGGTTCGCCATCGCCGTCGCGACCAGCTTTCCCGTGGCGACATGTTCCACCACAAAGAACCCGCCGGGCAACACATTGCGCATGAAACGCTGAACATCCGACACCGTCCATTCCTCGGCGAAGCCGACCGACCGCATCAGCGCGAGATACTGTTCTTCCTCGCCGGGGCGGATGTTTCGCAGGAGGTAGCCCTCGGGCAAGCGTGGCTCCGGGATGGATGCGAACCGCTGTGGAGGGAAGACCATCTGCAGCTGAGGCTTTGGCTCGGCGTCTGTGCCCCAGATGCGCGAGTCGGGCACCTCCATCCACCTCCCGCCCTGCGCGATAGAGATCTGGCTGACCAGACCGGGCAGGGTCATATCCAGCGCGTAATGCACATCCACCGTGGGAGCCTTCTCGCCGCGGATCGCCTGCACGAAGTCCATCAGCACGTGGTAATCGCCACCGCCGTGTCCGGTGCGCATCGCCAGCTCGCTTCGCGCCTTCCACTCCTCCGGCAGGAAGTCGTCCGACAAGTCGTCCAGGTGGAGCCACGTGTGCATACCGGGGCAGAGGGAGCGCACCCAGATGCGGTCGTGCTCGCCCGGCGCGCGCGCCGACTCGTAACACCCGTCCGTGCCCTGCAGTTGGTATACGTTCATCGCATGGGGACGGTCGGAGAGCATATCGAGCCTCAGCTTCACCAGCCCGCCCGACTTCATCTTGCACAGCGTGATGGTGGTATCTTCGTTCTCGTAGAGGTCGCCGCGCGGGTCACGATAGTGGTGTCCACTGCCGACGCAGCTCACCGCAACCACCCGGTCGCCGGGCATCCACTCCAGCACGGGTCCGATGCTGTGTGTAGGGTAGGTATTGCCGTTGATGCCCGTCTGCCATCGACGCCGCCATGGGGTGAGCTCGTTCAATTCCTTTAGTTCGTGGATGTATTCGCCTTCCGCGTAGTAGGTGGTGCCGAACAGCCCGCGGCGCACCATCTCTTTCACCAGCACGATGGGCTTCGCGTAGATGTAGTTCTCCGCCATCATGTACACCGCTTTGCTCTCGCGCACCGCCTGCACCAATGTACGACACTCTTCCACCGAGACCGCAGCCGGCACTTCGCACAGCACATGCTTGCCCGCGTACAGCGCCTGAATAGACTGCGGGGCATGAAGGGGCATCGGCGTGGCTATCAGCACGGCATCGATATCCGCCCTGTCCAGCATGGTGCTGAAGTCGGTATACTGTTCCACCGCCCCGAGCCGTCGCGCCGCTATCTGCAGTCGCTGGGGGTCGGTATCGCACACCGCCTGAATGCGCAAATCGGGAACGAGGTCACACACCGCTTTGAAACTGGTTCCGCGACCTCCCGCCCCAACGATACCAAGCCGAATAGCGCCGTCTCGCAAGTCGCAGTCCTCCGTTCTGCCTGTTCGGTCTGGTACTTCGGCATCGGAACGAGTCGTTCCTGCGCGTCGCCGCAGGTAGCACAGCTACTTGGAGCGCGAACCTCCCGGTGAGCCGTGATATACGGCATCGCGGGCTCGGACGGAGCCTCGCCCTCCAGTCTCCGTGTCATGCTGAGGCTTTAGCCGAAGCATCTCATTTTTCCTACATGACGGAGACCCTTCGCTTGCGCTCAGGGTGACAATTATTGAGGCTGTTTGAAAATCCGTAGCACGGGCATCTTGCCCATCTTCAACCGGCGGTCTCCTCTTTTCTGATGACACGATGCGGTCAGCAAAACGGCTGTCGGCATACATGGGCGGGGACGCCCGTGCTACGAGTACGCGACTTCAAACACCCATTCGTCGGTACTTCACTTCTTTTACATCTACAGGGTACAGTATAAATACTATGTCTAAGTTGCAGGTAGCCTTCTACGAAGTAGAGCAGTGGCAGGCAGACTACCTGACCGAGGGATTGCGCCGGCTTGACTTGTCGGAAGGGGTGGAGGCGCATTTCCTGCCCCATCAGCTCGACCCCGATGGGTGTGCTGAGTGTGAACGCTACGATGTGCTGGCAGTTTTCATCGGCACGAAGATCAGCAAAAGGACCCTGGAAGCGCTGCCTCGTGTACGCCTGATTCTCACCATGTCCACAGGCTATGACCACATCGACCTTGACGCCTGTCGAGAACGCGGCATCACAGTGTGCAATGTGCCCCACTATGGCGAGAATACGGTAGCAGAGCATACCTTCGCACTCATCCTGTCGCTGTCGCGCAAACTGCACGCGGCGTATTTTCAGGGTCTGCGCGGTCAGTATCATATCAGCTCCTTGCGTGGCTTCGACCTGTACGGCAAGACGATCGGTGTGGTCGGAGCGGGAAGTATCGGGCTCCATGTAATCCGCATCGCGCGCGGGTTTGGCATGCGCGTGCTGGCGTACGATGCACGTCCCCAGCGACTGCTTGCAGATGTGCTTGGCTTCCAGTATACCGACCTGGACACACTTCTTGCCGAGTCAGACATTGTCACCCTGCACGTGCCGGCGACCCCTGCCACGCACCATCTGATTAACCGTGATACCCTGAGCAAGATGAAGCACGGCGCCATCCTTATCAACACCGCGCGAGGATCGGTGGTGGACACCGAGGCGCTGTTGTGGGCGCTGGAGGAAGGTATTCTGGGCGGCGCGGGTTTGGACGTGATCGAGGGCGAGGAGTACATCACGGAGGAATCCGCCCTGCTGAAGATGCCCGGTGCCGAGCAGACTCTGCGCCAGCTGGTTCAGGCGCACCTTTTGTTGCGGCGCGAGAACGTGGTGTTCACCCCGCACATCGCCTTCAACAGTCAGGAGGCAGTCGAGCGCATCCTGAATGTGACTCTGGAGAACCTGAAGGCTTTTCTGCAGGGTACGCCCCAGAACGTGGTCACCTGAATCTGCATCACGGCCAAGGAAACGACGGCGCCAGCAGACCGGTAGTGCTGGCTATCACCGCCCACATCGCGGCGCAGCTGAACTCGCCAAGTATCATGCCGAGGAAGAACGGCATCGCACGCAGATAGAGGTTGTAACCGCCGTAGCGCTGGAATAGCGACTTGACCACCCACGTGACCAGCACCGGAAACCAGATGACGTACATCGTCCACGAGGGGCACAGCGCATACCCTAACGGGTGCAGGGGAAATCCCACGAACGTATTGCGCAGGTAATACAGCAATCCGGTGACCGCCACGCCGACAGTGAACCACACAGGCGAGGGTGGGGTGAGCTTATCCGCGCCGGTCAGTGCGTTGCTGGCGTCGGTGAACGCCCACGAGACGTTGGCGTTGGGGTAGCCGTAGAGGTTCACTCCGCCGCGGTCGTAGTGGAGCCATAGCTCGCTCGCCGCTGCTGACACGAAAGCCACCAGTATCGCCACCCCAAACACCAGGGGCAGGGTTGTACGCTTGAGCCCGTGTCGCGGCGCCAGCTGCTGGCTGTCCAGAAATAGCGAGAGCAACATGCCGCGCAGATCGCGGAAGAAGATGGCGTCCAGGAAGGCGATATGTGTCCAGCTGGTGTTGCCCCACAGCTGCTTCGCGCTGAACATGCCCACGATGTCGCTGGGCTTGAAGGAGGTTTCCGTCATCAGGAAGCCTGCCTCGGCGACACTGCGCGCCATAACGGTGCACGTAACGAACACGAATATCGCCCAGAGCGCGATAGCCAGCCACACGCTGATGCCCGCCCAGACGCACCACGCCAGAATGCCCACGAATCCCCCTATCAGCCCCCACACCGCCCAGCGGCTGCTGAGCGCCTCCTCGCCAGCAGGAGTGTGTTCCCGGCGGAAGGCGGACTGTACCACGCGCTTGTAATATCCCCAGCCACTCCGCACGGAAACTACCGCGATAACCACATACGCGCCCGCCACCTGATAGCCGATGTAGTGACGTGTGGGGTAAGAGGGCATGTTTTGCAGTTCGATGCCGTAGTACGCGGCGCCCACGTCCGCCAGTCGCGTCAGCGCAAAGAAGAACCACAGGCTGAACAGCAGATCGTTTGGCAGGAAATAGGCGAAGCCCATCGCCGCGAACGAGACGAAGATACTCGTGCCGAACATCTGGTTCCAGGGCGGTGCCGTGAACAGGTTCTGCACATCCCAGAAGAGCAGGGGGATCTCGGGGAAGGTGGGCACCGCAAGGTGAATGCCGTTAATCAGGAACGGCACAAACGCCAGCGCGAAACCCATCCATGTCAGACGCGAGCGCAGGAATTCGCGCGCCAGGTTGTCGTCCAGCAGGCGTGTGGGTAGAACGGTATGCGGGAAGCTCAGTCGCTCGTGGTCTGCCCACTGACGCCTCAGAATAACGCCCATGCAGAAAAGGCTCCACGCCAGAAGCAGATACAGCACGAACCACGACGTGAGCGGACGCACCCACTGTCCCCACGGAATCCCTCCCTTGCGGGAGCCTTCGTAAAACTCGGTGGCGACCGGTTGTTTCAGCTCGCCCTGCGGGTCAAAGGCAACCAGCGTCGGCTTGACGTAAGGGATGAACCGCTGGGCGTACTGATTAATGCTGTCGGCATAGTAGTTCAGGTAGACGGGAGCGGGCATCAGCTTCTCGGTGAAACCACGGGTACTGACGAACACCGCCGCGAACAGCATCAGGTAGATGATCAGCAGGTCGGCAGGGGTCATCCAGCGCAGTCTACCGAACGCTTTCAGCACGCGCACCACGCCGTATACCAGCAGGAACGAACCGACCGCTCCCGGCGCGAACTGCAGAACCCCCAACTGCATGCCCTTCACCACCATATCGGAATAGGTGGTGACATAGGCAACCGCTGAGCTCAACACTGCGCCCAGCAGGATGGTGCGTAGGTGAAACGGTCTGCCCGACTGCTCGGGTGGCGCCATCGAGTTCATGTCCTCCGAAACCGTGCGAACCCCTTTTTCGGTACAGAATGACGAGAATCCTTGAGAAGATCAGTGCACCGGGTTGTCGAGCACCTCCAGCACCTGTTTACCGGCAAACAGCGTCTGTGCGCCTATACGCACCTCTTGCAGGCGCACGCCCATCACCGCCGTCGGTGACCAGCTCCTGCCCCGACGAACGAACTCCAGCACCGCCGAAGCACCGCTCACCTGAACCTGTTTGCCATCCGGCAGGCGGATGGCTCGTCGCGAGGTGAGCTCGCGCAGGGCAGAGAGTGTGTCCGCATACACAAGCCACGCCCGCGAACCCTGTTCCAGCCAGATCGCACGTGCATTCGGAGCGGATGGAGCCGTTTCCAGACGTCGCGCGCTGACAGCTGGCGGCTTCTGCCCCCTGAACGGAACCAGCACCGTGTCCAGCGACAAAGGCAGAGAACCCTGACGGGAGAAGGTCGCAACCGGCGCTTCTGTCAGTTTGCCATCGTCGAGCACGGCAATAGCCCTGCCGGTAGTCAAACTGATTGCTTTTTCGGCAACCGCCATGATGCTCAGGTTCCCCGCATCGTCGGTTGTCCACACATGGTGCCGGTCTGCATCGGTTTGCAGGCTCACGCGCCCGAAACGGAACCGTACCTGCATGGTATGTTCGCCCGCACCGGTCACGTCGTCCAGTATCAGCCACAGCCCGGCAAAGTCGTCGTGAGGCTTGAGGAACCAGATACGGCGATGGTGACGCACGTCGGTTAGCCCTTCGTAGCCTTCGTTATGCCCTGCAAAAAAGTCAAATCGTGTTGAGGTCGCCCAGAGGTCGGGGACGCCACCTCGCGCTGTCCGCCTATCATCCACGCAGACCGTGCTGTGCGAGCGCGTGTGCATCAGCTCCATTGCCTGTGGCGTGCCGTAAACGTACACGCCCGGGTCTACCAGCACCAGCCTGCCGAACGAAGCCACCACCACGCTGAGCGCGTCCCAGTGCCCGTGACTGCCGTGCGGACCGCAGCGGATGCCCATATAGTGCGCGCTGGGCGTCCAGTCCGTGCGCATGTAGAAGAAGCCACCGTGCGGAAATCCTTTTGAAGTTTCCACTGGCGGTTTGCCCTCGCGACCGCTGGTCGCTGCGAAGCGAAAGTCCTCCCGGTGGAAGATGTCGGCGGCTTCCAGCAGGGCATCGGGGCGCATCGGCGGGTTGCCATCGCCCCAGATGGGCAGAGTGCCATCGGGCAGAGTGGCGTAGAGGATGTACTCGTGCATCCTCTCGGTGAGGGACACGATCTCCGGAGGCAGAGTAATTCCCAGCTCGGAAGCCCGCTTGATCAGAAAGCGATACCGCGCCATCACCAGCATGTGATAGCCGGTGGTCGGCTCGTTCAGCACGCCGTCGGGATAGACATTGTGGCGCGCGTTCTCTATCAGCGTTTGGACGCCCTGTTCAATCCAGCGTCTGGCGCCCGCAAACTCTGGATAGTCCAGACCGATTTCCACCAGCGTGGTGGACATCTGCGCCTCCCAGTTACCGCCTGCCTCCATGCGCTCCAGCACTTCTGCCATCTCGGCAAGGTTGAAGATGAAAGCAGCCCGTAGTTCCAGCGGGAAATAGGGAGATGAAACAAAACGCCCGTAATAGGCGAAGCCATGCCCCATCCGCGCGCCGATAGAGAGCCCGGACCAGACGGAGCCCCCAGCCAGACCGGGCGGCAACGCGCCTGGAATCTTGCTATCCCTCTGGAACACACCTGCCTTCAGTGGAGATGGGTGTTGCCGGAAGAAGTGATACAGCATGTCGCTGAAGGCGCGGGCGTATTTCTCGTTGCCGGTGTTCGCGTAACCCCCTGCCAGCGTTTTGCGCAGGCCCGCGCGTGTCAGCCCTACGCCCCCGCGCTCGGGCCAGAGCGTGAAGTGGCTCCAGTGAGGTCCTAACGGCACGGTGAGACCGCTAGGGAGAGGCACCAGCCCTGCGGCAGCAAGGTCTGCCTCGCGCGTGTCAAAGTCGGGATTGAAGACAGGCTGACGGGTGTTGGGAGCGATGAGGTCTTGGCGCGATTCGAAGTATGACACCAGACGACGCACGGCATCGTCCCATTCCTTCTTCTCCACCGCCTCTCGCACGGGTTGCAAGGGTGGGTAGTCCAAGTTGAAAAGGGCAAATGCCTCCTGATACAGGGCGTCGCGCTCTGCACGACGTATCTCATGCACTTCGAACCACAGGTCGAACCCCTGCACTTCGCCCCCGACAAACGCTGTTCCCTGCTGGTAATCGTCGGCGGAGACACCGATGCCATCCAGACGCCCATCCCCACCAGCGAAGCCGGGGCGAGCTTCCCTGCCCAGCACCCATTCCGCGTCTTCCACTGCGGGGCGTAGTGGTTCCACCTCGACGTTCAGTTCCAAGTAAAAGGTGCGTTGCGAGGGCGGAAGCTTTGCCTCGATGGTAAACATCGGGACGGCGCCTTCCCACATCCGGCGGTTGTAGGGGATAGCGCATCGTCCGTACGAGACCTTTTTCTGCGGACTGTCCCAGAGGGCGAGGACAAGCGACTCATCCGGTTGCCACGTCTCGTGCCAGAACGCCTGCCAGATGGCGATACGGAATACCTCGACCGCCTCATCACTGACCACGAAGGTCTGCCCGACCGGCTTGCCCCGCTCGATGTGCACAAACCTCTGCTCGTCGCGTCTGGGGGTGTGCGCCCCCATTTTGGCGCAGTTCAGTATCTGCTCCAGAATGGGCATATCGGCATGCACAAAGCTGGTGGTCAAACTGAAAAGAGCCACTGCCATGAGTATCCAACGTCCGTTCATTGTGCTGTTTCATCCCCTACGTCTGGCGTTCCCGTGCGGGGCTATGATAGCAGTGTGAAGAGCGGGCTGTCAACCGAGCCTGTTGTGGCTCAGATGGGGGGCTGCCAGACGGCAGCCCCAGTGAACATGCCTCAGCGCGAGGATGCGGGGCGTATCTCTATCTCGTACCAGAACGTCCTCTCGTTGCCGATGGTGAACTGTCCGTTGCTCACGGGTAGCGTTTTGCCGGTACGCCGTCCGTGATGGTCAAGCACATGCACCACAGGGTTTCGGATGCCCTTCAGCGTGATAGTGGCTTTCACCGGCTCCATCAGGATGGGCGGTTTACCCTCATCGAGCAGGCTGGTGCGCGAGGGGTTATAGACCTGCTCGCTGTTTTCCGCCCGCGCCACCGCCGTCAGAAGAATGCGTCGGGATTGACCGAGCGGGCGGTCGTCCAGACTGCTCAGCACCACCTGGCAGAATGGCGTCTGCGCTTCTACCTTCACGTTCTGGCAGTCCACGGGTTTACCACCGATGAAGCCAACCGCTCCCTGCGTGCGCGGTGCGTTCACGACAAACACGCCATCCCGCGACCAGCGAAGCAATCGATGCTGGCTGGTGAAGTTGTCGTCCGGCACCTCGGGCATCGGTTTCTGCTGGGCATCTTGCTTACAGGCGACGCGTTGCATCAGCATCAGACCGCCGGGCACAGTGTCGCCCATGGGGCGCAAGAGCCAGTCGTCGGCATCTTTGAAGGAGTAGATGTAAGTATCCGGAGTGGGCGGCACATCGTTGCGCAGGAAGATCAGCCCGGCGGGCACGCGCGCCGCCATCACGTGCGGTTTGTTGCCCACGTTGAAACTACCCTCCATGCGCGGCGACCAATCGCCGCCCGAGTAGTCGAACTGCAATAAGCCGTCCCAGTCCTGCATAGAGCCGTACGCCGCCATCAGCACCGGCGCCTCGGCGATCCACTCGTTCATCCAGCAGTTGTTCCACTCTGTGACGATGAAGGGCATTCCTTCCATCTGCTGTCGCCCCATCCAGGTGATGGTGGAGCCGGAGGGCTGTTTCACCATCGGGCTGTTGTTGAACCGGTTGGTGGGGGAGTAACCGCCCTGCGGATGGTCCCAATAGGCGTGGCGGTCGATGTAGTCCAGCTGTGCGTTGGACAGCACATCACCGAGCCAGTTTTCCCAGTGGTTGCTACCGGCAATCGGTACCTTCACGCCGATGGATCGGAGATAGTCGTAAATCTCTTTGAAGGTAGCTGTCTGCAGTTCGTACAGGAAGCGACCTACCAGCTGGTTTCTGGTACGGAGCAGTTCGGGCACGCTACCTGTCGGACGCTGGATGCCTTTCTTCGTGCACCAGTCGGTGAACAGGTCGTTGATTTCCTGAATGTAGGACGGTGGGAGCGTGCTGTATCCGCCCACCCAGAAGAGCGTGCTCTCGTTGATAATCTCCATCATCGCGATGGTCGGTTCGTCCACATAGCGCGTCTTGGTGTACGGGTTGTAGTGGGTCAGCAGGTCGTGTGCGTACTTCTTCTGCAGTTCAATCAGGCGACGGTTGTAGTGCGCGGCGACCTTGGCGCCATTTTCCAGCGTCTCCCAGTCGCGCACGCCGTCGTCGCGAAGGAACTTGCGATGCACCAGCAGGTCCATGTAGATGTAGATGCCGTGTCGCTTGCACTGGTAGATGAAGTAGTCAAGCCTGTCCAGCATCTCCGGTGACAGGTTCAGGGTGCTGGTCGGGTGATTGCCGAAGATATTGGGTTGTGCCCAGCTGGCGTCCATGTGGTGCAGGCGTACCATGTTACATCCGAACTTTGCCAGCCGAGCGGCGGTGCGTTCGGCGGTGGTCTTGTCCATGAATACGTTCCCTGCCACGATGTTCACGCCCCAGAAGCGCACGGGAGTGCCGTCCCTGAAAACAAACTTGCCGTCCTTTACGGTAAGAAAGCCGTGCTTGCCCGCGGGGCGGTGGAGATAGCGCGACAGGTCGACCACTGCCGGTTTGCTGTAATCGTCGGGCGAGCTGTCCAGCGGATACCAGTCACGCGTGTCGGTGCGCGAATCGGTAATCGGTTGCATCGGGTTACCCTCCCTGTCGAATGCTTCCAGTCGCAGATCGTCGTACCACACGGTGCCGGTGGCGTTGTGCAAGCCCGCGATGAGCGACACGCGCACCGCGCCCTCGGGTACCTCGTAGTCGCGGGAATACTGGGTCCACGCAGTGGTGCCGTCGATGTCAAACCCTGGCGGATACCCACCGACGAGCTCGCCGCTGGCGTTGTAAAAGGTCACCTGCAGTCGCGCCTTCTCCCACGGGTTCTGCCCGGCGCGGACGTTCTCGGTGCGCATCCAGCCGGAGAGCCGCACCCTTACCGTCCCCTTCGGCAGCAAGGCGTCCTGCCCCGCTACAACCCAGCCCGGAGAGCCAGCAGAGATGCGCAGGCAGTTGCGCCCCTCTCTGGCGCCCTCGCCGACTACCTGAGCCTCGCCGGGCAGGGACCAGCCGCGTCCGCCCCGCTCGAAGTTGCCGTCCAACAGCATGTTGGTGGCGGCGCTCGCGGACGCTATCGCTGAGAGCATACACAACAGCGCAACGAGCTTCATTCCACAGCCTCCTCTTAAACGTTTCAGAGAAGATTTCGTGCCCCAGGCGCAGAATCCTGTGCCCGAGAGGGTGTTCGAAACCCCGTAGCACGGGCATCTTGCCCATGATGAAGGCACTGTTCACCCGTCTCTGACGACACGATGGGATCGGTTGATGTGGATTTCTGGGCGTATGGGCGAGGACGCCCGTGCCACGAGTCTGAGATATGGCACCCTCTGTGCCCGTTGACCTGTTGGGATGTCCTGACGTAAAATGGAGCTGAAATGTCTGCAGTCGGTACGCCCCAGCAGGAATCGTGGCGTGCTCTGCGCGAGTACCGCCAGATGCTGGCGCAGTGCACAGATGAGGAACTGCAGGATGTCTATTTTCACATCGATGTTCTGCAGTATCCCGAACGGTATCGCGCCGTTCTGGAGGAGCTCGCCTCGCGCGGTCTCCAGCCGGTCGCTGGTGTGGAGCCGCGAGTAGCTCCGTTGAATATCCCGGAGCGGATCGGTGCTGTGTCCGTTTTTCAGTCGCATCCGGTGCTGGCTGTGATGGTCTCTGCCCTGCTGTTGAGTCTGTACACGGAGCTGGTCACCTTTGTGTTCTGCCTGCCCATCTATCTGCTGGCGCTACCTCTGAAGGTGTTGAACCAGCAGATCGCCATTGTGTACTTGTTGTCCTTTCCGTTCGCTCCCATTTCGGCAGCAGGTTTTGGCAGGCGTGCGGGGGGCGTGGGTTGGTACAGCGTCGCGGTGCTCGTCGGGGTAGCACTGGGCGTCTCGCTCTTCGTGGCTACGGGAGCGCTTCAGGCGGTGGTCGAGGCGCTGTTTCGCTCGGGAGGGGCAGGCGGGTTCTCGCTGCCGGCGGGATTCTGATGTGCTTGATTTTTCACCAGCAGTCCCGTATAATTGCGGTAGAGGACGGCGCTTGACACCGTTGTTTTTGTGTCTTTTCGCGTAATTCGGAGCGCAAGGGGTAGCCACGTATGCCTGCCAGTGCCACAATCGAGCTGAATCTCTCAGATGACCAGATACGTATAGACCCCGGTGGAACCGCTCATATACAGGTGGAGGTCACCAACGCCTCAGACCAGCCCGACACCATCGGGCTGGAGGTGGAGGGGCTGGATTATGAGTGGGTGGCAATTCCCGTGCCCACCCTCACACTGGAGGCAGGAGTCCGTCGCAGCGAGAAGATACTGCTGAAGGTACCCCGTCGCAGCGAGAGCACAGCGGGTGCGTATCCGTTCGTGGTGCGGGCGCGCTCGCTGGAGACAGGGGATACCGCCGTGGCTCCCGCCACGCTGATCGTTGAACCCTTTTCGGCTCTATCCGTGGAGATTTACCCGCGGCGCCGTGTGTGCACCTACTGGCGCCCGGTCACCGATTTCGAGGTGACGGTGCACAATCTGGGGAATACGGAACTGGACGTTCGCCTCTACGCCAGCGACCCGGATGATGTCGGCGTGTACACCTTCGACCGGGAAGTGCTGACCCTGCAGGCAGGGGCGTCGGAGACGGTTATGCTCAGCGCGGAGCCTTCCCGTCGGGCGATGGTCGGGCGAGGTCAGCTCGCAACCTTTACCGTCACCGCGCGCTGTGTGGAGAACGGATACGTCGCCGCGCACACTCAGGGGCAACTGCAGACGCGACCACTGATATCACCAGTGACCATGACCCTGCTGGGCATCGTACTTCTCCTGCTGGGCGTATGGGCATTTACCCGACCGAAGCCGGTGGAAGTGCTGGAGTTTTCTGTAGAACCATCCACCATTCAGCAGGGCGGTACGGCTGTCCTGCGCTGGCACGTGGCGAATGCCTCAGAAATCAGCATTACTCCCGACATCGGCATCGTCAAAGAGATGGCAGGCAGTCGGCAGGTAGTTCCCTCGCAGACGACCACCTATCGGCTCGTCGCGCGTGGACGGGGCGGGGTAGTGGAGCAAGAGGTGGTGCTTACGGTGGAACCCGCTCCCGAGCCGCCGCCCCCCGCCATCGTGTCGTTCAAGGCGGAGCCTGCGCAGGTGACCAAAGGCGAACCGGTGATGCTGAGCTGGCAGGTGCAAAACGCCACCAAACTGGTGCTCAGCCCGGTGGGTGAACTCGACCCGCTCCTCAATTCGGTGCGCGACGTACCTGCGGTGACCACCACCTATACGCTGGTGGCGATTAACACTGCGGGCAAAAAAGTGGAAAAGAGCCTTACGGTGAAGGTGCGCGACCCGAACGCGCTGGAGGTGCTGGAGTTCCGCGCCGAGCCTTCGGTCATCACGGCAGGTGGAAACGTGGTATTGCGGTGGAGGGTGCAGGCTGCCTCGCGGGTGACCATTGACAACGGCGTCGGGGAGGTCGAGCCACAGGGCGAGACCACCGTGTCGCCCACACAGGATACCACCTATACACTGACCGCCACCAACGACGCCGGGCAGGTGGTGACGAAGAGCGTGAAGGTGACCGTCACCAGCACGCCGCCCGTCACCACGCCGCCGTCTATCAACCCGTCCCAGCCGGGCAATTAGGGTTGGTGTCGGCGGAGGCGCAGAGGCGCATGGCAGGTCAAGCGATACCAGCCGTCAGCAGGAAGGTTCCACTTCTGTTGAGATGCCGTCCAGCGACGGTTTGTGCCGAGCTGGAGTAGCGCCTTGCTATCGGCGCATTCGACAGACCAGCTTCCTGCGGGGAGCCAGAGATACGTCGCCTTGTCGGGCGGCGTGACGGCGATGGTGTCCGCCTCCTTCAGCGCTTCCGTAAAGGCTTTCCAGAATGCCGCCGGCTGGGGTGCCGACAGTCGTGCGAATGTGGCACGCAAAGTGGGACTGCCGTACACGCCGTCCACGTACAGCGCAAACCCGATGAGCGTGCCCATGCCTGTGGCGTCGGTACGGCTGAAGCCTTCTTTGGGGAAGCCTTCCGTGACCCATCGGTTGCGCAGAGGCAGGCAGCGTTGCTCCACGAACCGGCGAATCTCGGATGCCGAGGCCCCGCACAGGTCGTCCACGTTCAGCCTCCCGCTCTCCGCCAGAGGGGTAAGCCAGGTCATCAGAAGCCTTTCTCCCATATAGCCGTTTGCCCAGGGTTCGGGCAGTGTGTAGCCTGTGATGCCCGGGAAAAGCGCGTGCGAAAATTCGTGCGCCACCTCTCTCAGCCACTCTACTGCGGACTCCAGCTCCTGAACCGAGTAGATGTAGAGATTATTGCGCCACTGCTCGCCTCCCGCATTGCCCTGCCTGCACAGCCACACATTGAGCACCCGCTCGCCTTGCAGGTTTACCTGAAGACGCACCCGGTCCCATGCCACCTGTTGCAGGCGCAACAGCAAACGACACACGCGCTGAGCCACTGGAAGGTCGTCTATCTGCTGGACATACACGCGGAAGCGGAGTTCCGGCTGGGCGAAGAGTTCGTTTCGGAAGTAGCCATAGCGCGCGCTCTGGAACTGCCAGCCATGCTTCGGGTCAGTCTGGGCGGGGAGGCGTCCGTCCATACGCGGAGTGACCACAACCGCCTCCGTGTTACTGAAAACGGCAGGAAGCACCAGAGTGTCGTATCCGCACAGGTTAGCCGGGAGGCTGATCGAACGTGGGGGAGAGGGCGAAGCAGTTTCCTCACCGGCTCTCCCCGGCTGAGCGCACATCAGTGCGATTACAAGGGCGAAAGCCACTCCTCGGTAGCGGCGAAAGCGTTGTGGTTGTGGATCGATTCTACCGATTCGCATTCTGCTTTGAACCGCCGTATGCCCGGTAACTGCCTCAATGCCAGCACGGTATCTCTCAGCATGTCCTCCACGAACTTGGCATTGTCATAGGCGGACTCGGTCACAAACTTCTCATCCGGTCGCTTCAGTACAGGATACAACGGGCTACTGCCCTGTTCCTCCAGCAGTCGGCAGAGTTCATTCATATCGATTTCAGGCGCAGAGGGCAGGAGTTCCAGCTCCACCCGCACGTAAGCACGCTGATTGTGTGCGCCGTACAGCGCAATCTGTTTACTGCATGGGCAGAGAGACTTGACCGGGACCGTCAGCCGTACCAAGCGCGTGCATGTGCCGTTGTTCAGCATTATCTGCCACTCGGCGTCGGCGTCAAGCCAGCCAGATGCGCCGGTAATCGGCGCGCGCTTGCGCAGGAAGTATTTGAAGCGCATCGTCACCTCGGCGCGATCAGCATCCAGCATGTCTCTGGCGCGGTCAAGCATCCTCTGCAGTGCAGTGAGGGTCAGGGGCGCTTGCGTGCTCTCGTCCAAAATCTGCATCAATCGGCTCATGTGAGTGCCTTTCTTGTCCTGTTGCAGAGAGACCGCAAAATCTACCGACGCCACAGTGGAAAACTCTTGACCGCTGGCGTCGGCGATTCGCACCGGCATCTGCACTCCTTTAACTCCAACGCGCGGTATCGGCACCTGACGATGGTCTTCTTGATTTGCGACATCCGGCAGTGCAATCACTTGCCCGACTTCTAACATACTGGCCTCCAGCGAATGATTTGCAAGCCTAGAGTACCCACTTCGGACGCTTCAGGTCAACATCTGCAAAGAGTGCTCCAGAACCGTACGTATTGCTCTGCGATACGCTCCACGCTGAACTGCTGACACGCCCGATGCCGAGCCGCCTCCGAATAGCGTCGCCGCAAGCCCGGGTCCATGAGATTCCGGACGCAGTCCGCCAGCTGACGAGAATCGCCCTCTGGGAACACCAGCCCAGCATCGCCGATAACTCGAGGTATCTCTCCGCTGTTGGAACCGACGACAGGTATGCCGCACGCCATCGCCTCCACCAGCACGCGCCCGAACTGTTCCTTCCATCTCGGCGTGGTGCGCGACGGCAGAACCAGCACATGCAACTGACGCATGAACTGTGCGACCCTGCCGGAGGGAACAGCACCCATCCAGCGCACTCGACCGGCAACGCCCAGCCGCTCAGCGAGCATTTGCCATCTGTGCAGGTCACCCTCACCTGCTATCCATGCTTCGCTATCCTCTGGCAGGAAGCGCAGGCATTCCAGCAGGGTATCAATGCCTTTGGCAGGCACGAGGCGTCCTAGGAAACCGAGGCGAAACGGTGGAGCGGGAGCAGGGTCTGCCGGGGCGCACGCTTCGACATCCACGCCGAACTGGGGGATAACAGTCATTGGAAGCTCAAAGCCTTTGCGCTTCAGCACTTCCAGCGCGTCGGCGTTGCCTGCGATCACCCCCGATAGCCATCTGCGCAAAGCCATCTCGAACCAGCTGAAGGGCGGGGGATAGCGTCGGTGGATGTTCTGCCAGCAGAACGCGACGGCTCGCGCCCTCATCCGGCGTGTTGCCAGCGTCGCGTGGAAGGTAGCGAAGTTGTATACCTCCTCGTCGATGTGCACGAGGTCGGGATGAAATTCCCGTAGTAACTTGGGCAGCTGGGGGGCGTAATAGAGGTGATAGTGCCCGTTCCAGCGAAGCGAGGTCACCTGCAGGTGATAACGCTGGGGGGTCACCGGCTCCAGACGCAGCATCCCAACGCCCGGTTCGCGCCAGTACGGCGGCACCACCACGAGGAATTCTGAAACTTCATTCTGCGCCGCGATGTGCTCATACTGTTTGTGGTATACTGCGCGCGTAGCCGCCTTCGTAAACAGGAGCACCCGCATCTCTACATCAACAGTGGGGCAACCCCAGCGGATTGCCCCACATCCCCTGCGCTATCATGGCAGGAAACCATCATCTGGGCGCGCCAGGCGGTCCCGGCGGCGCCTGCATCTGTCGCTCCCTGGCGCCGGCTGGAGGCTTGAAGACGAACAGCGAATCCGGCAGGCTCGGGTTGATCTTCTGAGAGGTGAAGCTCACCGTGACTGTCTGAGCCAGCTTCTGGTTGCCCTGCGTCTGGGTGCCGTCCAGAACGATCTGACGCACCAGGTAGGTGGCTTTGTCGATGTAGGCAGTTGCAGTCATTTTAAACGAGCTCTTGCCGTCCTGCGACTGACCCGACTGCGTGGATTGCAGAACAAACATCGGCTTGCCGCCCACGTTACGGTCAGCGAGCTTCTTGGCGTTCGCTCCGAGTATCGCCCGCAGTTGCGCACCTAACTGCGATGGGTCTCCCGCACCCATTGCGCCCGAACCCGGCTGGTTGAACGAGGTGGGCGCAGGCATCTTCATGAACTGCTTCTCCTTCGGAGAGTACAGATACATGGTCTTCCCATCGCTGTAGATTTGCATGTTTTCGCTACCCTGAACAATCGTCACCATCTTGTTCGGGGCTTTGAATCGGGTGGTCCGTGTGGTGGTGCGTTTCTGTTGCTGACCGCCCATCTGGCGTGTTTCGGTGATGGTTGTCTGTGCCTCATAGCTCTTGGCGTTCTTGTAGGCGGCAGCCACGCGCGAAAGGATAGACTGAGCATCCTGAGCACGGGTGGGCAACCCCGACAGCAGAACCCCGACTGCCAGCAGGCTTACGAAAATGCGTGTCTTCATCGAGACTTGCTCCTTCCGGTTCTTGCTATACAAGTATACGCATGTACGCGGTGAATTGTCAAACCCGCTATCTCACCTGAATGGGACGACGTCCCCTGTTGCCCGGTCGCTGGGCTGGTGGATCAATCAGTACGACCACCCGGATGCCGTTCGACACGCCCGCAGAGCTGACCAACCCCGCGCCGTTCGTGGCGCGCACGGAAACGTAATAGGTCTGTCCCACAGCCAGCGTCAGGTTAAACGTGGCTTCCGTGCGCGTGCCTACGCTCGTCCAGTCCATGACGTTGGCAGATCCGGGCGTTGTGCCGATAGCCACCTCGTAGCGGAAGATTCCCGTCTCAAGGTCACGGCTCCACCAGCGGGCATGCAGGGACGTGGTGCTGGTCTGCGTGTCGCCGTCATCCCATACCTGCGGTGTTTCAGGGGGCGTCGCGTCCGGTTGAAGGTTGCCCAGGTAGAAGTCCACGCCGGGCGTGTCCGCACCTGTCACGACCTCCACCCACTCGAACTCCTTACTGCTGCCGAAGGCGGTGGCTTTGACGCGATAGTACCCCGGCGGTAGGTTCGGGATGCGCCATAGCCCGAAGTTCTGGGCGGTGGTCACCTTGCGGGTGGTGCCGGACATCGCGCGCGCCTCGATTTGCGCACCCTGCACCGGTGTGCCGTTGTAATACACCTGCCCGGACAGGCTGCCCACCGTGGCGTTGCGCGAGTTCAGTCCCTGCAGGGTCTTGCGCACATTGATACGCCCGAAGCCGTAGCGCGGGTCCCATCCGCCGTCACTGCGGAGCTGGGTGTTGTCGGCACCGCGCTGAATCGCCCGCCATATGGCGAGGTTGCCGCCCGGACTGTTCACCGTGTATCCCCTGTACTCCGCGTAGAGAGCAGCAAGCCCCGACACGTGTGGGCAAGCCATCGAAGTGCCTATCTGATAGCCGTAGAGGTAGAACTCCTCGCCGAAGGCATCGGTCAGCGCCACCGGATAGGTGGGCGCCGTGGAGTAGATGAAGATGAACTCGGGCCAGAGGATGCCGTCATCGTCGATAACGTAAACCACACTACCGCCCGGCGCGCTCACCCCGATGTAATCGCCGGTGCCGGCGTACAGAGAGTCCGGGAAGTCGTCTGCGATACCCGTCGGCGAGACGGCAAGCACCTTGCTGTGGGCAGCCGGGTAGATATTGCCGATGTTGCCTCCACCCATGCCCGACTCGTTCGCCGCAGCGATGAGCAGACAGCCCTTGTAATAAGCGTAGTTGACTGCATCCGCCAGTATCTGCGGGTAGTTCGTCGTGCCCAGGCTCATGTTGATGACTGGAATCTCATTCTCAGCGCAGTAGATGATAGCCTCCACCAGATCGGCATCTTCACCTTCACCCGCGGCGTTGATGATTTTGATGGGCACGACAGTCGCATTGTAAGCGACGCCGAATACTCCCTCGCCGTTGTTCGCTGCCGCAGCCGCGATGCCCGCGACGTGCGTGCCATGCCCCAGTTCATCGGTGAAATCGGAGTCGTAAACACCACTGAAAATACTGCACCCCAGCGTCCAGTCTATCTGTCCGCCGTACCGCACGTCGGTGCTGGTGCCTCCGGCGTTCTTGAAATCGGGGTGCCAGGGGTCCACTCCGCTGTCGATAACCGCGATGCGGATGGCGTCGCGCGGCTTGGTGGCGGCGGTGTAGTAGCGATTGGGATAAATCTGCCAGCCCTCATACGCCTCGATGATAAGCATATCCCAGAGGTAGGGCCAGGGAATACCCGAAAGCGAATGGTCATAGTCGTATTCATGGAAACGTGGGTCGTTCGGCTCGGGTAGCAAGGGGCGAACGATGTAATTCGGCTCTGCGTACAACACGTCCGGGTGCTTTTTCAGCAGGTCCACCGCCCTGGGCACGGAGACGCCTTTCGGCAGGCGTACCACCGCCCAGCCGATACGGTCGATGGTACGCTCCACCCGTGCACCCCGCAGTTCCGCAATGTCGTCCAGAACAGGCTGTAGCGCCTGCGCCAGTACGGGAGTGGAAGCGGATGGACTCAGCATGTTCTGCCACGCCTGCACTGCCTGCGGGCGCAGCTTCACCAGCACCTGCCCATCGCGGTATTCCTGACGCGATGCGGACTTCGCTTGCAGGGGAGCGGGTGCACCGGGCAGGCGAAGGGGATCAGCCTGAACGTTGATTACCACGAATATCAACAATAACGCCAACTGCCATCTGCGGCGAGCGAACATTCGGGTTCACCTCCTGCGATTTCTACCTGCACCATCATAGCCCAGCGCGGTAATATGTGTCAATAGCCCATGCAAAACCCGCCAATTCATCTGGAAGTGTTATTGCATTTGCTGTGCGATGCGCTGGACAAACGGGTAGGGGGCGTTGGTTTTGAACGCCGACGGCTCGAAGTGCGTGCGGGACGCGGTGAAGCCTTCCTGACGGAGCCTCTGCACCATCGCATCCACCGGCGGAAGCTGTTTCAGGTGCGTGCGTTTGCCCAGTTCCGACGCCGCGTAGTAGCCCGCGGGCGAGTCGACCTCATCGGTCATCAAGTGCAGGTAGCGCAGAACAGATTGCTGTCCAGCTTTGCGCGCCTCCACGCTCATCAGGTGCAGAAACTCGCTGTCAAACAGAGAGCCTGTCCACAACGGCCCCGCCCATTGCACGTCCTCATGCCCGCACACCCTGCAACGTCCCACCGTCACGTGTAAGGGCAATGTCGTGTGGCTGAAACAGCCCATGCACTTGACGAACCAGCCCAGCTGCTGGATGGGGAACTCCGCCGCGCCATACTGCAGCCGGACCGCAATGCGAAGGGCATACCCTTCGTCCAGCACGAAAAGCGGCTCGTAGTACAGCCCTCGCTCGCCCGCGCTCTGCTGGAGCGCACCGATAAGTACCCGCGCCCCGATTTCGTCCGCGCACTCCCACGGTCGGGTGACCGCGCCATAGTGGCGAATCGCCGGCTCGCGCAATTTGCCGCACAACGCTGCCATGTCGGTCGCGGTGAAATACAGCACGCCTCCCCATCGGGGAACCAGGGAAGCCGCGTGCCAGTACACCGATGGACTACCGAAGGCGTCCATATCTACCCAGTCGTAACGCTCATCGCGCAGGCGCAGGGCGTAACATAAGCGATGCACCTGCTCGCACACAACCTCCACCTGCAGGTCAGGCGGCACCGGGTTGATTTGCAGGTTGCGATGAATGGTTTCCACCGCCTTCGGATTGCCATCGTTCAGCACGAGGCGTTCTACAGGTGCTTCCAGCGCGTAGCGAATGCCCCTTGTGCCCACCCCTGCCATCAGGTCGATCACGTGCAGTGTGCGTTCCTGCAGGTCAGCCTCTGCACGCAGGGCAATGACGCCAAAATCTCGCGCCAATCGGGCACGAGGATTGAAGAACAGCTCGGGGGGCACGATAAACCGCGCCTGACCTTCCTGCAGTTCCGGCAGTGCTTCGCTACTCATGCCAGAAACTCCGCGCAAACCGTGTTGGCTATCGGCAGGCCTTTGGAGGTAATGCGCCATCGCTCCGGTGTAACCTCCAGCAACCGCAGCCGCTGAAGGCGTTGCAGATGGTGTGCGTATCGCTGAGCCAGATTCACGCCGTAGCGTTTCTCCAGCGCATGCACGTCCACGCCGTCCCGAAGGCGAAGCATCAGCATGATAGTCTCCCCCAGAGAGGCATCCGCGCCGAGACGCTCCTCTTCCTCGACCAGCGGCAATCCATTTCGCACCGCCTGCACGAAGTGTCTGGGATTACTGATGGTCTTCCACCGCCTGCCGTGCCGATAGGAGACCGCGCCGGGTCCGAAGCCCAGATACTGCTCGTTGCGCCAGTATACCATGTTGTGCTGACAACGGTAGCCGGGACGGGCGAAATTTGAGATTTCGTAGTGTTCGTAACCCGCTCGCGTGAGGGCGCGGATGGTGTGCAGATACATCTTCAGTTCAGTGTCCTCATCCGGTAACAGGAGCAATCCGCGCTCCCTCAGGCGGAAGAAAGGCGTGTTGGGCTCGACAGTGAGCGCGTAGCACGAGATATGCTCCGGTTGCAGGCTGACCGCTGTACGCAGGCTCTTGCGCCACTGCTCCAGCGTCTGCCCGGGCAGGGCGAACATCAGGTCGATGTTTACATTCTGGAACCCCGCCTGTCGCGCGGCGTCGTAGGAGCGGATTGCCTCGTTCGCCGTGTGGATGCGCCCCAGCGTTTGGAGCAGGTTGTCGTCGAACGCCTGCACGCCCAGACTCAGCCGATTGAACCCCGCCTGTCGCAGGGTCGCATAGCGCGCTCTGTCCACCGTGCCGGGATTGACCTCGATACTGATTTCGGCATCGGGAAGGACGCGAAAGCGCGCGCGTAGCGTATCCAGCAGTCGCACAATCAGTTCAGGCTCAGGAAATGAGGGGGTGCCCCCGCCGAAGAAGATGGTCGGCACGACGACGTCAGGCTCCTCTGCGCGTTCAATAGACAGGCGGATCGCCTCCAGTGTGTCGCGCACAATTGCGCCTCGCCATGCGTAAGTGTTGAAATCGCAGTAGGCGCAGCGCTTCGCGCAGAAGGGTATATGCACGTATATGGAGACCCGTTCGGGATTCATGGCGCTTCCAGAAGGGATTATATCACAGAAACGAAGAAGGGGGCGTTGCCGCCCCCTGTGTTGAGGCAGATGCTTGTCCTATTGTGATTCAAACAATCGCTTCAGCGCGTTCTCCAGCATCGACAACCCCGCATAACCGGCAGTTCGCCCACGAAGGTTCCCATCCCGGTCGAAAAGGTAATAAGCGGGGACCCACTGGTTCTCGAAAGCCTCCGCTACCCGGTGCAGATTGTCGATTCCGCAGGGGTGGGTGATGCCCAGCTCGTGCGCTTTCTGCCCAACCGTCTGCACATCGGTCTCCCACTCATCGCGGGGCATGTGCACGGCGATGACCTTCAGCCCCGAAGGCGCGTAGGCATCACGCCACTGCAGGACTCTGGGCATGTTTTCATGGCAGATGTGGCAGCTCACCGACCAGAAATGCACGAGCACCGGATGTCCCTTCAGCGACGCCCAGTCGGGCTCGCCGTTGAGCCATTCGGTGACGCCGTGCAGGTCGGGCATGGGAGTGCCCAGTCGCAGAGGCATCACTAACCTCCGGGGTTCAGAGTCTTCTGTCCGGGCTTCCAGTCCGCGGGGCACAAGCCGCCGGTCTGCAGAGCCTCCAGCACGCGCAGGGTCTCGTCCACACTGCGCCCGACGTTCATATTATGGATGACGGCATACTGCAGAATACCGTCCGGGTCGATGATAAACAGCCCGCGAAGCGCCACACCTTCTTCCTCAACCAGCACACCGTAGTCCCGCGACACCTGTTTGGTGATGTCCGACGCCAGCGGGAACTTCAGCCCCGCCAGCCCGTTTTTCTCACGTGGTGTCTGAATCCATGCCCGATGCGAGAAGACGGAGTCCACCGAAACGCCCAGCACGTCCGCACCCAGCTCGACGAACTCCTCGTAGCGGTCGGACAGCGCGGTAATCTCGGTGGGGCAGACGAAGGTGAAATCCAGCGGGTAGAAGAACAGCACCAGCCACTTCCCACGATAATCGGACAGCGACACCTTGGACTGCAGTTTGTCCATGTCCGCCGTGGTGAACATGGTGAAGTCGGGGGCAGGTTTGCCAACCTTTGCCTTACTGCAATACATGATCTGGTTGTTTTCCATAGCCGTCCTCCTTGAGAAATGAAAGATTCCGGTTCAGTTCTGCCCGCTCTGGCACTCCGGGCAGATTCCCAGCCATTCCACCCGGTGTGCGTTTACACGGTAGCCTGTGTGTGATTGAATCCGCTCTGCTGCTGTTGCGTCGATGACATCCGGCACGTCGTCGATACGCCCACATTTCTCACAGATGATATGCTGATGGGGCCCGGGACGCCCGTCAAAGCGGCTTTTGCGCCCCACCGCGTCCAGCTGCACCACCAGTCCCTCTTCCTGAAGGCGTCCCAGCAGGCGATAGACGGTGCCCAGGCTGATGTTGGGCAAGACCCTGCGAGCCTGCTCGTATACCCAATCTGCGGAGGGATGGGTGTCGGTACTGCGCACGATGTCCAGTACCACCTGTCGCTGTCGTGTGTTCCGCATCGACCTGTTTCCACCTCGATGAATGCAGGAATAATATTCGTTCCTATTTTCACATAGTAATATACCGCATCGTGCTGGTTTGTGTCAACAGGCACGGGCATCTGGCTGTGGCGCCCCCGATTTGCCATGTTCAACAGGAATCGCCGCCCCTGTGTGCTAAGTGACATAGTATGAAGCGAATATGGTGGATTGCTCTGTGGTGTGCCGCGCTGAGGGTACTGACCATCGGTAGCGCGGTGTGGGCACAGCTTCCTGTGCCCCTGTCTAAGCCAATTATCGGCGCTCGAATGCCAGCGTTGAGTCCGGATGGCAAACGGCTGGCGTTTGTGTATCGTGGGGATGTGTGGATCGCCCCGGCGACGGGCGGTCAGGCAACCCCGCTGACGCGCCACGTGGAGATGGATGCGTTCCCGCTCTTCTCGCCCGACGGGCGCTGGGTCGCTTTCTCCAGCCTGCGCAACGGAAACTGGGACATCTTTGTGGTGCCAGCAGACGGAGGGGAGGTGCGACAGTTAACCTATCATGCCAACAGTGAGATTGCGTATGGCTGGAGCCCGGACGGCAAGTACCTGCTGTTTTCCTCGGTCAGGGATACGACCAACAACACGCTGTTTGCGCTGGATGTGCGCACCCTGCGCTTCAAGAAGCTGACCGAGGACTACGCGCCCATCAGCTACCCGTCGTACTCACCGGATGGAAGGATGGTGGTCTACGGGCGCTATGGGTTCCACTGGACGCGCCCGCGCTACGTGGGGTCAGCCGCCGCACAGATATGGCTTCTGGACCTCACGACCGGCAAACGGCGTGCCCTGACCAACAACAACCGTCAGCACCTGTGGACGAAGTTTCTACCGGATGGCAAAAGCCTGCTGACCGTGACCATCGGCGAGGAAACACCGTCCAGCGCCAAACTCGGCGTTACGATGCCGAAGGTAGTGGATAGCCCGGCTCGCACGCCGAATCTGTGGGTGTTTGACCTCGATGGACGCGGCAGGCAGATTACCTTCTTCACGGGAGGCTCGGTGCGTTTCCCGACGGTCGCTCTGCGCACCGGCGACATCGCCTTCGAATACGAGCATGACCTGTGGCTCCTTCCCGCCGGTTCGCGCAACCCGCAGAAGATTACACTCTACGCGGCTGAAGACGAGAAGCAGAACACCCGACGGCGCGAGGTGCTGACCTCCGGCGTGACGGAGGCGGAGCCGTCTCCAGATGGCAAGACCTTCGCCTTTGGGCTGAGGGGCGACATCTGGACGGTGCTCATCGACAAGCCGAAGGGCGTCGCCGGGCGCAGCGCCGAGATCGCCAAACGGCTCACCGACTGGGCAGGGGACGATTCGGACTTCGTGTGGTCGGCGGACGGGAAGAAGCTGTACTTCACCTCCGACCGGGAGTTCAACACGCGCCTGTACGAGCTGGATGTGGAGACGTTGCAGGTTAAACCGCTCTGGAACCGCAACGAGGACGTGACCGCCCCCAGACTCTCGCCGGACGGCAAGCAATTAGGATTCTGGGTATCTGGCGCGGAAGGCGGACTGTATGTGCTGACGCTGGAAACCGGCGACATCAAACGCCTCGTGAAGGTGCCCGGCACCCACTGGTACGGGCTGGGCGGCGGGCAGTTTGCGTGGTCACCCGACATGCGGTGGCTGGCGTTCACCTATCGGGGCGAGGACCTCGCGTGGAACCTCTGGATTATGCCTGCCGCTGGCGGCGACCCGATCAACGTCACCCGCCTGAACGCCTACCACAGTCAGCCTGCTTGGTCACCCGATGGCAAATACCTCTTCTTCCAGAGCGACCGCGACGGAAACGGGTTGTACAGGCTGGCTTTGCAGGAAGAGCCGGCACGCGTCGACGACACCGACCTGAAGTTCGAAAAGCCCAAAGAGAAGGTGCTGGTCGAAATCGACTTTCAGGATATTCATCGGCGCATCCGCAAGGTGGTGACCCAGAATCCGCAGGCAGACCTCACCGTCACCAGCGAGGGGTTGATCCTCTTCGTTTCTGAAGGGGACATCTGGTCGGTGTCATACGATGGCAAGGAGACGAAGCGCCTCACGACCGGAGGTGGGATCTCCAGCCTGCGGGTCTCGCAGGACGGGAAGAGGACGTTCTTCATCCGCAACGGCGAGCTGTGGACGATGAAGCTGGAGGGCAACAACCCACAGGAGAAGGTGACTTTCACCGCCGACTGGGACCGCGACGTGCGGGCGGAGCGGCGCGCGGCGTTCACACAGTTCTGGCGAAGCTACCATCGCGGCTTCTACGACCCCAACTTCCACGGCAGAGACTGGGAGGCTATCCGCAAACGGTACGAGCCTCTGCTGGATGCCGTAGAGACGCGCGAGGAGTTCGCCACCCTGCTCAGCATGATGGTGGGCGAGCTGGAGGCATCGCATTCCGAGGTGTCGCCCGCACCGGGTGGCAACCCGAGCCCTGTAACCCCGCATCTCGGCTTCACCTTTGACTACAGCTACGAGGGACCCGGCATTCGGGTCGGCAAGGTGCCGCAGGGCGCGCCTGGCTCATACCCACAGACTCGCATCCGCGAGGGCGAGTATGTGCTGGCAATCAACGGACAGGACGTCACGCTGGACGAGAACCTGTGGAGGCTTATCAACGACAAGCAGGGGCGCGAGTTCGAGTTCCTGGTGAACTCGAAACCGAGCAAGGAGGGCGCCCGGGTTGTGAAATACCGCGTGCTGAGCGGTGGCGAGTGGAGCGACCTCAACTACCGCAACCGCATCGAACGCCTGCGCAAGTATACCGAGGAGAAGAGCAACGGCAAAGTCGGCTACGTGCACATCTCCGGCATGGGCTTCAGCAATCAGGTGCAGTTCGGGCGCGAGGTCTACGAGCAGGTGGTCGGCAAGCAGGCGATGATTATCGACGTGCGTTTCAACGGGGGCGGAAACATCTCGGATACGCTGGTGGACTGGCTGGAGCGCAAGCCCCACGGATTCTACCGCCCTCGCGACGGCGCTATTGAGCCTGCCCCCAGCCGCGCATGGGACAAACCCATCATCGTGCTGATGAACGAGCACAGTTACTCCAACGCCGAGATGTTCCCGTACGCCATGCGTGCCAAAGGACTGGCGAAGCTCGTCGGGATGCCGACGCCGGGCTATGTCATCTGGACATGGGGGTTACAGCTGGTGGACGGCACGGGCGCGCGGATGCCTCAAAGCGGCGCTTATCGCCTGGACGGCACACCCATGGAGAACATGGGCGAGAAGCCTGACGTGCAGGTCTGGATGACTCCGGAGGACTGGCTCGAGGAGCGCGACCCGCAGCTGGACAAGGCGATCGAAATGCTGATGCGGTAACGGGGAAGGGGCAGGAGGCGAGCCCTCCTGCCCCCTAAATCACCTCTGGAAGAGTCTGTTCGAGGGCTTTGAACAGCTCGGCGGCAAACTGGCGGATGGTCTCAACGTCCTTGTCCACGTCCCCGGAGCTCGGCACGATGAAGCGGAAGAAGAAAGTCTGCTGTCGCTCCATGCCGATCAAGCGTGCGGTGAACGTGGAGACCCGCGCCAGCCCCATCGACCCCGTAGTGCCAAACGGCGTGCGATACCAGTAGATGACAGTGGCTCTTCTGCCCTCGTTGTTCACCTGAAACAATCGTGCGTCGAACTTATGTGGCACACCCGGCACACTGAACTCTATCTTTCGGTCGTTCTCCAATCGCCAGCCCTGGCTCGGGAAGCAGGTATGTGGGTTGTGGAAGGTCTCGGAGTGTGTGCCTGCCAGAAGCACAAAGTCCAGTTGCTCACCTCGCTCGCTAAAGTAGTGGCGAGAGATGATAGCGTCAGGCTTCAGCACTTCAAACGCGACTGCTCCCATATCATAACGCTGCCCCACCCAGTTGCCGAGCTGGAAGGGAATGAGGGAGTCGTCGATATCTCGAAGCACTTTGCCGCGCAGAGGCTGGAGGGTGAATACCAGCACCGCCACCACTGTGCTTAACACAAACAGCAGGATAAGGTTGCGGCGCAGTACAGACAGGTTTGCCTGTGACTCGGCGGGAGCTACCGTTGCCATCCTAACCACCTCCCCAGCTGAAAGAGTACCGCAAACGCCACCACCAACACCAGATAGCCACTCCAATCATGAAACGTGTATCCAGCCTGCTCGCCGTACTTGGTACCAACGATGCCGATCAGCGCGATGCGCAGACCGTTGATGACCAGAGCCAGGGGCAATGCCAGTATCACGAGCAGTGCCTGTCGCCACAGCGACACTCCGATATAATACGCAAAGAAGAAAGCAAACGTCGCCATCGACACCAGCATCTTGAAGCCACTACATGGAACCCCCACGTCGAGGTCGAACCCGCCGGGGATCAGGATGATGTTGCCGATACGGCGAGTCTCATAGCCGATAGTTTTGAGGAGACCGTTGGCAATGATAGTGGACCACTCCTGCGCCGGCTGGGAAATCTCGTCAAAAATGGTAGCAGGCAGAGGCATCATGAAGCCGAGAAACAGGATAGGGAACCACACCAGCCGGACGTGCTTCCAGCCTGCCAGCATAGCCACCGCGCCATACAACAGTAGAAGGAAGGAGAGCGACGCGATGGTGGACGATTGGGTCAGATGCCCCAGCAGGCGCAGTCCCAGCGCCACAGCAACGAGGGGAAGCCCCCACAGGCTCGGATTCAGCGGCGTCTGCCGAATCTCTTCCCTGCGCATCCAGACCATGTAGAGTGCAAGGAACGGAACCAGCACACCGTGCGAATAGTATCCGTCAGGGCGGAACCAGTAGTATTGCCAGTAGTCGAAGACGCGGTAGTACGCCGCGCTAACGGCTATCAGCACAGCCGCGCCGATCCAAGTCAGCGGGTTTCTCACTACCCTTGCCAGCGGAACCGTCCTCAATTGCTCAGCTCGTACTTCGCTCATGTGCTTTCATGGCTCCTTTCTGACCAAACGTCCATCGCCGGTTGGCAAAGAAGTTCCAGAACACCACGATACCTGTGGCGAGCAGCTTCGCTCCGTTGAACACCCATTTGGGGTGTGGGTCCTGCTTATCGAACATTAATACGAAGCTAACGATGCTGTAGTTCAGCATCGCGCCCACAATGTTAACCGTCACAAAGAGCACAAACTCTTTGTGCACCGCTTTGCGCTGGCGGTCACGGAAAGTCCACAGGCTGTTCCACGTATAACCATTGACCACCGCAACGCAGAAGCCCATCACGCTCGCCAGAGCCGCCGGGCGCACGCCCAGCACGTAGTACGCGATATTAGCCACCGCGAAGTCGATAATCGTACTGCTTGCGCCGACGATGCAGAACTTGATGAACTGCCGAACGCCCCTGCGACGAATCTGCCCTTTGACCCACGTACCTACCGACACACTATCCATAGGTAACCTCTCAGTGCATGATTGCCCACACGGCAAGAGCTATCCATATCAGTATTGTGGCTTGAATCCACCTATCTTCCAGCAGAACCTGCTCGGGTGCGCCTCCCAGATCCTTTCGGTGCACCAGATAAAGATAGCGAAAGACGCCGTACATCACCACGGGTATCGTGTATTTCAATTCCTCGTGCTGTTGGGCAGTGGCGCTCTGGATCGTATAGAGTGCATATGAGATAATCGTCGCCGACGCCACAACGGAGATGAACTGGTCAAGCAGATCCACACTGTATTCTCGCAGCGTCGCGCGGTGGTTGGGGGCTTCGTCCCCCAACGATATCAGCTCGTGCCGACGCTTGCAGAAGCCGAGAAACAGCGACAGCAGGGTGGTACATGCAAGCAGCCAGCCCGAAATGCTCACGTCAATCGCCACAGCTCCCGCCAGCGCACGCAGTACGAACCCTGCCGCTATCAGGAACACATCCAGTATCACAATCTGCTTGCCGCCCAGAGAGTACCCAGCGGACAGCACGACGTACAGTACCGCCAGCGCCCCGAAAGCCGGGCGTATCCAGAACGCCAGCGCAAGACCCAACACCATTGCAGAAACGAGGAAGCCGGTAGCGACCCCGGTCGGCAGAGCGCCGGAGGCGATCGGACGCAGACGCTTGCGAGGATGCAGTCGGTCCTGCTCCACGTCGCGCAGATCGTTGTAGATGTACACCGCCCCGGAAATGAGACAGAAGCTGACAAAAGCCAGCACATTCAGCCAGACTCGGTGCACATCCCCCAGCTTCTCGGCGAAGAGCAACCCTGCAAACAGCAGAAGGTTCTTCGTCCACTGGCGTGGTCGCATCGCCACCACGCCCCACTTGATCCACTGCAAGGGGGTTGACTTTACCGGAGCCACCCCCTCCGACTGCAACGCTTTCATCCGGCACTCTCTACCACTGCAGTATCATCAACACGCTCCACGACCGGTAATCACTGCGGGCACGGTGAACAGCAATATCTTCAGGTCTGTCCAGAAGCTCATCGTGTCGATGTAGATATGGTCCAGCTCGACCCACTCCCGAAAGCCGATGTCACTGCGTCCGCTGATCTGCCACAGGCAGGTGAGCCCCGGGGTTACGCTGAGCCTCCGCTTCTCCCAGTCTCCGTAGTTCACCACCTCCGACGGTAGCGGTGGGCGCGGGCCGACCAGACTCATATGTCCCTGCAAGACGTGCATCAGCTGCGGCAGTTCATCCAGGCTGTACCGGCGGAGAATCCTGCCCACTCGCGTGATGCGCGGGTCGTTGCGTATCTTGAACACGGGCCCGTCGCGCACCTCGTTACGCGCCACCAGGCTCGGCTTGATCTGTTCGGCGTTCTTCACCATCGAGCGAAACTTGATGAACCAGAACGGCTTGCCACCCCTGCCGATACGTATCTGCCGGAACAACACCGGTCCCGGCGAGTCCAGCTTTACCGCCAGCGCGATGAGAAGCATCACGGGCGCGAGCACTATTAACGCGATGCTCGCAACCGTTACGTCCAACACGCGCTTGGCGATCCGGTAACCTCTGGGCAATTCCATCACGGGCACGCTGACGTGCCAATCTGCTGTGTCCACCTCCCCAATTGCCGGAGGTACGATACCTGGCACAGGTGCTTGCGCGTGAGCCATTGTCTCGAGCTCCCTTCCTCCATTTAACTACCAGACCGTCTCACAGACGGATGTAACCAGTTGCTGATGTCCCTTCCTTTCTACTTACGCGAACCGGGCGAACCGAGTTCACCTTGCCTATCCTCGGGGTAGTGCTCTCGATGTCGGCTGGCGCAAAGCCAGCTCCCTGTACGCCCGCCTGTAGTAGTACACGCCCCGGCTGTCTTCCGGGCGCACCTTGTTCAGCACGGCGCCGATCAGGTTCGCGCCGACCTGTTCGAGGCGAGCATGGAACTCCGCCTCCGCACCGCGCGAAGGCTGTCCTGCCGCATGAACGATAATCACGTTCTTGACATGCGCGGCGATCAGCGTGCTATCCGCAAAGATCGCCCCGGCTGGCGAGTCGAAGATGACGAAGTCCGCAAGCCGGGTCGTGCGCTCGATAAACTGCTCCATCATCGGCGAGCGGAGGAGCCTCACCGGGTTGTTCGCGGAGGAGCCAGCCGGTATCAACACCAGTCCTTCGATCATCGTGGGCACGGCGACGTCTTCGATCGACTTCTCGCCCGCCAGCACATCCGCCAGTCCCAGCGAGTTGTCCACACCGAAGCGGGTGTGCAGGGTGGGCTGACGCATGTCGCCGTCCACCAGCAGAACCCGTGCGCCGTCGCGCGCCAGCGTGATCGCCAGGTTGGCGGCAGTGGTACTGCGTCCGACGTTCGGCTCCGCGCTCGCAATCACCACCGCCGACCCCTGCATCTGCCGGCTGGCGTACCACAGGTTCGTGGACAGAATCTGATACGACGCGCCGATGGGTGTGAAGCCGTCCTGCTTGTCCAGCGCATTCGGCTTCATCAGCGGGATCACCGCGAAGACGGGCAGTTTCAGCAACCTCTCTGCCTCTTCCGGCGTGCGCACCGAAGTGTCCAGCTGACCCAGCAGTAGCACCACACTGCTCGACAGGATCAGCGAGAGGAGCAGTGCCAGCAGTGTTTTCAGGAGCGTCTGCTTTGGCACGGCGACAACAGTCGGTGGGTCGAGCAGGGTGAGGGTCGCCGCCTGAGCGCCTCGCTCTTTCGCGCGTGCTTCCTCCAGCTTCTGCAGATACAGGTTATAGGTCTGTTCGGCAGTGCGGGCAGCCAGCTCGAGGCGGGCTACTCCCGCTTCCTTGCGTGGCATATCGGCGAGGTCTGCCAGAGCTCGACGCAGGGGTTCCGCATACGCCTGTGCCCGCTTGGCTGCGGCTTCTTCTGCTACTCGCGCGTTAATGTATGCCTGCAACGCTGCGTCCCGGATCGGGTTGCGTGCCCGCGTCTGCGAGTTGAGAATCTGTTCGCTCTCCGTGCGCATACGCGCTTCGATCTCGGCAATCTGCGCCTTGAGCGCCACCACGTCGGGATGGCGCTCGGCCTTGGTCTGCAGTTCCTTCTGGAGTTCTGCCTGAGCACGCGCCAGGTCGATGCGTAGCTGCTGGAGCACCGGATTGGTCGCCATGATACGCTGGAGTTCCTCGTATTCGTTGCTGGCATAGCGGCTCTTCAGCTCCTGCTCTGCGGCGATGCGTCGCGCCCGCGCCTCTTCCATCTCCACCATCGCTTGATCGTAGTTGGCGCGGTACTGCGCGGCTCTCTGCACCAGAACCTGCGTCTGGAAGGTCAGGTCACCGCTGATACGGTTTGCCAGCTTGTAGTCCGCCAGCGCCTTGCGCTTTGCCTCGAGGTCAGCCCGCGCGCTGGGCAGAAGATCGTTCTCCAGACGCTCGCGTTCGGCACGAATGGACCCCTGGTTGAGCTCGTTGTAGCGATCGGTTGCTTTTGCTACCAGCACGCTGAGGGCGGTCAACGCCCCCTGCGGGTCCTCGTCCCGCACGCGCACGCGCAGATACTCCGTGTTCGGGATGGGGTCCACATCCAGCTTGCCTCTAAAGCGCACCAGCTGCTCGATGGGCTCGCCAGGCCCCAGAAAACCAGGGCGCAGAACCTGCAGTTCACTTAGCGCCCTGCCGATCACCGTGTTGCTGGCAACCAGCGCCGCCAGGTTTTGCTGTCGAAGCACCGGGTCGTTGAGCAGGGCTCGCACCGGAAATATCTCGGTCGTCGCCTCGCCGACAGGACGCTGTTCGCGCAGCACAGCAACGGCTTCGTACTGCTGTGGCGAGTTCTGCGACCAGATAGCCACAGCACCTGCACACAGCACGACCACCAGTGCAATGATGCGCCAGCGACGCTTCAAAATCATATAGTGACGCCAGAATTCCACCTGCGTTGCACCTCCTGTTAGTACCTGTAGAACGCTTTGTTCAGCAGGATATTGCGCGTGATGCCAATAGTCGCAACGATGCTGTATATCTGGTTCCAGTCGGGTTTTTTCACCTCCGGCACGTAAACGGTGTCGCCCGGCTGGAGGGCAATATCCTGACTGGTATCCCCGCTGTCTATCAGTTTCAGCAGGTTCACCACGATTCGTTGCGGTTTGTCGGGAGCATCGGGGTTGGGACGAATGATGTATACCTTACTCAGCGTGCCCTTATCAGTCTGTCCACCGGCGCGGTTGATGGCTTCCAGCACAGTGGTGCTGGATTTCCACGGATACAATCCCGGACGTGCGACCTTACCCAGCACATAGACCCGGTTAACCACGTCCTCGGGGATGAAGATAACGTCATCAGGTTGCAGACGGTAGTTCTGGCTCAGGTCGCCTTTGAAAAAGAGCTTCTCGAGGTCTATCGGGATGGTTTCCTCCGTGCCGTCCGGTCGCTTGCGGCGAAGTATGGCATCCTGAAGCCTCGCCCGGTCGGGGTCAAAACTGCCTGCCATGGAGATGGCGTGCATGATGGTCTCGCCTTCCTTGAACTCGTACGACCCCGGGCGTTGAACCATGCCCAGCACAGCGACGCGCGGACGGTTGATCACGCGAATGCTCACGCTCACGTGCGGGTCACGCAGGTACTGTGCTTCGATCAGGGCGTTGCGGATTTTCTCCGCCAGCTCTCCGGTGGTCAGCCCGCGCACAGTGATACTGCCCACCACCGGAAGGTTGATCGTACCGTCCTGCGCGACCACCGTCTCCCGGCTGAGATTGGGGTCTTCCACCACCGTGATTTGCAGGACGTCGTCGCGCTGGATGCGGTAGTCATCCGCCAGAGCCAGCGCGCTGATAGCTGCCAGAAGCAAAGCGATCCACCAGACTTTCATCTTTCCCTGTCTTCCTCCTTCTTCGCGAGCATTGTTGCTCGCTCTCTTATCTGCGTCCAAGCACCTACCGGCTCGCGACTGGCACCAGAACACCGCTACTCGCCAGCGCAAACGGTTCGGTGCTGAACTGGTCAAACGCGCTGGTCGCTTCCACCTTGACCAGCACGCGTGGGTAATCGCTCTGAACCACTACCTGCTGGACGTTGTCTATCGCCGAGCCCGACACCCCGATGGTGGCTCCGGTGGTTTCGTCGATAAGGGTCAGTTTCAGATTCGCCAGCGCACGCAGGTAGGTGTAGCCCGAAGACGGCGAAAAACCCGCGTGTCGGTGCCACACCAGCGTCACCTTGCCCCCGGCGGGCAAGCGGGTGCGGAAGTACGCCACGCTGTTGCCGGTGCCGACAGGCGTGACTGAACCCGTAGCATACTGTCGGTTGATCACGTTCTGCATTGCCGCGCGCAGGTCGACATATCCCCAGCCCCACTGTCTATCCCAGCCAGCATCGCCTCTGTCCTCGGCGCTGTTGATCAGCACTGCTTTGAGCAGGAGCGGGTCGTGAATGCCCACATCGTGCAACAGCGCCAGCGCGCCCACCACATGCGGCGCCGCCAGGCTGGTGCCGCCGGCTGTACTGAACCCACTACCGGAACCCGACGTGGTGGTGATGTTTGCTCCGGGCACGGCGATGTCCGGCTTCTTGCGTCCGCCCACCGTTGGTCCCTTACTGCTGAAGCTCGCTATCACGTCATCAACGCGGGTCAGCGTATTTCGGTCGTCCGAAGCCGCGACGGCGATGCCGTTGTAAGCTGGGGCGGGAGTGAACAGCGTCTTCTGTGTACCGCCGCCGTTGCCCGCGGCGATGGATATGGGTATTTGATGCGTATAGATGAAAGCATCGAAGGCGCGTGTCAGGATATCGTCGTCCACGTTGCTGGAAGCGCCGAAGCTGAAATTGACACCGGCGACTCCGACCCCGGTGGGCAGAGGTGCCTGCGTGGCTACCCAGTCAAGAGCAACCAGTGCGTCTGCCGCGTTCATCGAACCGCCGCCAGTCTTGGTACGGTAACCTGCCTTCAGAATCACGCCGTAACCTGCGAAGGCTGCCACGCCTTTGCGGGTCGTGCTTCTGGCGAGCGCACATCCTGCCACCATCGTACCGTGACCCTGCAGGTCTGCCGCCGTCATGTAGTCATCGTTATACACCGGATTGCCGCTGGAGTCGGTGTCCAGCCTGCCGTTATCATGAAAAGCCTGTATGCCGCTGCCGATGCCGGGCACCGTTCGGTTGGGAATAATCCACGTGCGATCCCGCAATGCGGTATGCGTATGATTAACGCCGGTGTCCATGATAGCAGGCGCCCAGGTGGGGGCGGTATAACCCTCGTCCCACAGGGTTGGAGCGAGCAAGGTAGGGGTGGACACGTCCAGCAGTGCCCTGAGCACCGGAGGCTGCCACACGAATGCTACCTCTGGCACAGATTGCAGCTCGCGCAGGCGCCACGCGGGCACACGCACGGCAAAAGCGTTGACAAAGGGCACATGTGCCAGTACGCTTCCTCCAAGACGCGCCGTTCTCAGCCCCATCTGCCACTGCGACAGACGCAGGCGGTAATCGCTCTCCTCGCGGATGGTCTGTCGATAGGAATTCAGTGCCTCTGCGCTTTGCATCTGCGCGGCAAGGTGCGCCCCTGCCAGCACATCTGGAGGTATCGTCGGGTTGCTTGCCAGCGCGCGCAGGACCAGGTCGATCTCCTCCAGTTGCTGGCGAAGAACGGGTTGCCAGCGCTCGGCACTCTCCGCCATCGGCTGTTCCTTCAGAAACACCCACACCACACGCTGGGACGACGGCAGGGGCAGAGGAGCCCGTGCAACCTGAGCACGAACCCCGCCAGCCAGAAGGCTGAGCGCGGCGATGAGTATGATAACGCCTCGATGCATAGCCATCTTCTCCCTTCGCTCTCCTTTCGAAGGCAGTATATTTTCGCACGTTTGCGCAGTTTTGGCAAGATGTTCCATCTGGTAAAGTTCGCAGTTTTTCGCCCCGTCTCGAAAGGCGGGAGGCAATCCACTACAGCGCGGATTGCCCCCTGTTACCTGAATCTGCGTCTATACGACCGCCTGCGCCCGTGCGTGCACGATCTCCAGCGCCGCGCGAGCGATGTCCTCGCCGGTCAAGCCGTACTTGCGCATCAGCGCATCCGGCGCACCCGACTCAGCATAGCCTGTCAGTCCCACGTAGCGTATAGGTACAGGATGCAGTCGCCCGACCGCCATCGCCACCTGGGACGCCAGACCCGTGTAGAGCAGATGCTCTTCCGCCACCACGATGCCGCCGGTCTCGCGCGCCGCCTTCTCGATCGCCTCCTCATCCAGCGGGCGAACCGTGTGCATGTCCAGCACCCGCGCGGATATGCCCTGCTCTTCCAGTATCTCCGCCGCGTCCAGCGCTGCGGCGACCATCAAGCCGTTCGCGACCAACGTGACGTCGCGCCCCTCACGCAGGGTGATCGCTTTGCCGATGCGGAAGTCGGGACAGCCGTTCTCGTAAATGATGGGCGCTTTGGGACGACCAACGCGGATATATACCGGTCCTATATGCTCTGCCGCGGCGCGAACTGCCGCTCGAGTCTGCGCTCCGTCCGCCGGTACCATCACCACGAATCCGGGCAGAGAGAGCGCCAGCCCGATGTCCTCATGCCCCATCTGCGACACACCGTCCTCGCCGATGGAGATGCCTCCGTGCGTGCCCACAATCTTCACGTTGTTCTCACTGTAGGCGACGGCGAGCCGCAGCTGGTCAAATCCCTTGCACATCACGAAGCAGGCGAAGCTGGAGGCAAACGCGATCTTGCCCGCCGATGCCAGCCCCGCCGCGATGCCCACCATGTTCGCCTCGGCGATGCCTACGTTGAAGAAGCGGTCAGGAAACTCCTGTGCGAAATATTTGGTCATCGTGGACTTGGACAGGTCGCCGTCCAGCACCACGATGCTCGGGTTCTCACGTCCCAGCTCTGCCAATGCCTTGCCGTATGCCTCTCGGGTGGCTTCACCCAGCGGTCTTGCCATTGCCACTTCCTCCTGTTGCCATCCTTGATGTCAATCGGCGAGTTCCGCCAGCGCCTGTTCCAGCTCAGCCTGCGAGGGCGCCTTGCCATGAAACTCGTTGTTGTTCTCCATAAAGGACACACCCTTGCCTTTGACGGTATGCGCGACGATGATCGAGGGCTGTTCACGCGGCTCTTTCGCCCAGTGCAGGGCGTCCATAATCTGCGCCATGTTGTGCCCGTCAATCTCGCGCACCGCCCAGCCGAAAGCCTCCCACTTTGCCACCACAGGCTCGATGCTCATAATCTCGCCAATGGCGCCGTCCAGCTGGTAGTGATTGTAGTCCAGAATGGCGGTGAGGTTGCCGACGCGGAAGTGCGACGCCGCCATTGCCGCCTCCCAAACCTGCCCTTCTTCCGACTCCCCGTCACCGATCATCACGTAAACGCGGTACGGTTTTCCGTCCAGCCGAGCCGCCAGCGCCATCCCCAGCCCAATGCTCAGCCCCTGCCCGAGGCTACCGGTAGAAGCCTCCACGGCGGGAAGGTCTTTCACCGAGGGATGCCCTTGCATGGGGGTATCGATTTTGCGCAACTGCCACAGCCACTCTTCGGGGATAAAGCCCGCCTCCGCCAGCACCGCGTACAGCGCAGGCACGGCGTGCCCCTTGCTGAGGATGAACCGGTCGCGGTCTTCCCAGCGCGGGTTTCGAGGGTCGTAGCGCATGACGTTGCCGAAAAAGAGGGCGGTGAGGATATCAATGGCGGACAGCGAACCGCCCGGATGTCCACTTCCAGCGATTGCCAGCATCTTCACAATGTGCCGGCGCAGTTTGCGAGCCGTTCGTTCCAGCTGCTCCAGCGAGACTTCTGACGTGACCAATCCACCGACCTCCTCCAGATAGGTTCGATGCTTATTCTATCCCGACAGAGGGGATATTGTCAAACAGCCGCCGTGTGCTTGCGAGGAGCATGGCGACGAAGCAATCGCCTCCGTCCGCCGCGATTCGCCGAGGATTGCTTCACCTGCCTGAGGGCAGGCTCGCAATGACACGGTCTTTTATGTCATTCTGGTCTCCACTTCCTGTCATTCTGAGTGAAGCGAAGAATCTCAAAGATGCTTCGGCTTGCGCCTCAGCATGACAACAATGCGGTTCATTCCGCCATTCATTACTGTCATTCTGAACGCAAGCGAAGAATCTCAGAGATGCTTCGGTTATCGCCTCAGCATGACAACGCTATCGTCACCCTGAGCGAAGCGAAGGGTCTCAACTGCGTGAAAAACGAGATGCTTCGCGTTCGCTCAGCATGACGCGGAGTGTACATCTCCATGGAGGGTGAGGAACCCCTTGCCGAACCGTTGAGAAGACCTAACCCCCTGCCCCCTTCCCTGCGAGGGAAGGGGAGCGAACTCCTCTCCCCGCGTCGGGGAGAGGTCGGGTGAGGGGTTTGACAGGGTGACCTAACCCCCTTCCCTGCGAGGGAATGGGGGAACGCCTCTCCCTGCATCGAGGAGAGGTCGGGAGAGGGGTTTCAACCGGCTCACCGGGAGGTTCGCCCTCGATCAGGTGGTGGCAGACTTCTGGAGGGCAAGACTTCGTCCGCGCCGACGATGCAACCCAACCCCCTGCCCCCCTTCCCTGCGAGGGAAGGGGGAAACTCCTCTCCCCGCGTTGGGGAGAGGTCGGGAGAGGGGTTCAACCGGCTCACCATGAGGTTCGCCCTCCAGATCATGTTTTTCAAACAGCCCACGCAGAAACATTGACAAAATGCGAGGCTATGCTAAGATATAGCCAACCAGGCAGATCCCGTGTGGTGGGGAAGTGAGGCACTTCAGCGATGGTGACCGGCGACTTGGTGGAACAGCAGAAGCCTTTGGAAGGTGGCGACTGGGTGACCAGTGCGCTGTATCTGCAGGGCATTTCGCTGGTACGTCGCAACAACGAGTGGCACCACTTTGACCCGTTTGGCACGGCGGGGGTGATTACGAACAACAGTGCGCAGGTGGTGAGCAACAACTTGTATGACCTGTTCGAAGTGGTGAGATACCAGCAGGGCAGTGCCGAGACGCCGTGGAGGTGGTCTTCTTCTCGGTCAGGCGAGGAGCACATGATTCTGCTATTCGGTGGTCAGTATTGGCTGCCACTCAGGGCAAGTGGGATTACCGGCGGAACCTATTACGCTCTAGGCTACGGCGGTACCTTCCTTGGTAATCTGTTTAGGCCGGGCTGGCTACGCCCATATCTGCCTCACGCGTGCATAGTCTGCTTCGGTGCCTTTGCGCCGTCCCTGATAGCTTTCCTCGCGGACTGCAAGTTAAATTTCGTTACTTGGGAATGGCACCAATGCGTGACCAACGCGTTCAATGCGTTCGCCGAGGCCTGTTCAGAGAGCGTAGTCTGTCGGGGCTTAGCGGTAGCATGTGGTTATCTTTGCTTCGGCTGGCTCGAGATGGGGCGCGAAAAATCTGATGATAGGCCAACGCCAACCCCATCCAAGCGAAAGGCAGTTCCGAGGTACAAACGGTGTGACCTAAGTTACTATTAGGCCTGGTGTCGCTGCGGTCGGATAATGACCTTGACGGCGGCTGCTGTGGCTTACCGCCGAGCAGGGAGCAGGAGCACCTCACTCCCCGCTCCCTATAACAGTAAGGGAGGGAGATCGAATGGGCGCGTCGGTGAAGGATCCGGTTTTTTCATTCGTTTTTCACGTAGTACGGATAACTCCTATCCTGCTGCTACTCTGGCTACGCCCGGTGAGTGCCTGGCACTGGTTTCCGGCTGTGGCGTGGCTGTTGCTGTACTTGCTTCTGCGACGAGCGAGTAATCATGTAGTCCTCCGGGGTATAATGGCATTGTTAGGGGTGGTTGTTTTTATCGCCTACATTCATTCAGGTATCTTGCTGGTTGTTTACAGCGTTTGGTTCTTTATGTGGAAAGCTGGTGTCTATGACTGGTTCGCCCAAGACTTGGGCTGGTCATCAGACACTCGGGTCGATTTTGCGTTTGTTTTGTCTCTCCCCGCGTTTGTGGGTGCCTTTGTGAGCCTGTCCAAAGACGCCTTGTTTCTAATGTCGGTAATAGCGCTTTCTGTCGCTTTGAGGGATGCCACAAGGCTACCAGATCGACAAACTAAAAGGTAATCCAAGTTTCTCGTTTGTGCGGTCGTAGGTCTAGTGTGGCAGCGCCTTGGTTGATGATGGGCTACATGTCCACCGTCTGCCAGCCTTGCATTCTGACCCCACGCCTCGTCGGCTCAACAGAAGGGTCGCCCTCCACAGGAGGGCGAGGAACCCGTGCCGAGCCGAAAGGCAGGTTTCACCGCATCGGCGAGAGAATAGTAAGATACAGACCTGCTGGTTGACAGGCATTCGGACGATGCAACCTGTTCTCTGGGCTCTCGCCTTCGTTCTGACATATCCGGCTGTCGCCTATGCGCTCACTGCTGGCTACGCCCTGAGCATGAAACGGGGCAGGACAGCGGTCGCATCCATGCTGGTTCTGCTGATAGTAGCCGGGCTGGCGCTGGGCTGGCTGATGGGGCGTGTTCTCAGCGCACCCGTCAGCTGGCTGGTGTGGGATATGCTCCTGTGGCTACCCTCGATGGCAGTCGTGCGAACGCGGGTCCGACGGGCGCGTGAGGAGGGCGAGGGGCAGACCGTCCGCGCCATCGGCAATGCTCTGCGGCAGTCCATCCTGCATACGGTGCTTATCAGCGGCGCCATCCTGTTCTGTGTGCCTTTCGCGTGGCTGGTGGTCACCTCGCTGAAGGAAGATGAGGACATGAGCAGGTTTCCGCCCGTGTGGGTGCCGCGCCAGCAGGTGAAGGTGACCATTCACGGCAAAGATTGCGGGGTCAGCATCCTCAATCTCAACGGTCAAAGGCTGAAGGTCGCCACGCTGGAAGAGATGGAAACCGGCGATCACCGCGTGCAGGTGCTGGAACCTGCCAGCCGACGCGGAGAGGTGCTGACAGTGCCCGGTTCGCAGTTGCAGAAGGTGCGGGTGTTTGCGCCCAAATGGGAGAACTACTGGGATGCTTTGCGCTTTCTGCCGCCCGAAACGAACTACGGGCTGGTGTTTCTGTGGAACACGCTGTGGCTGTCCATCCTGAGCATCATCGGCACGGTGTTGAGCAGTTCGCTGGTGGCGTTCGCCTTCAGCCGGTTGCGCTGGCCCGGCAGGGACATCTGGTTTGTGGTGTTGCTGGCGACGATGATGGTGCCTGGCGCGGTGACCATGTTGCCGGTGTTCGTCATCTTTCGTGCGCTGGGGTGGGTGGATACTCTGCGCCCGTTGTGGGTACCTGCCTTCTTCGGTAGCGCGTTCAATATCTTCCTCCTGCGACAGTTCTTCATGACCATCCCGATGGACCTGGAGGATGCCGCCAAAATCGACGGTTGCAGTTACTTCGGCATCTACTGGCGCATCATGCTACCGCTCATCAAGCCTGCGCTGGCGGCGGTGACCATCTGGACCTTCATGGGCGCGTGGAATAACTTCATGGGTCCACTCATCTACATCTCCAGTCCCGAAAAGATGCCCCTTGCCTACGCTCTGCAGTTGTTCCAGTCCCAGCATGGCGGTGAGCCGGGCATGTTGATGGCAGCCGCGACGATGGTGATGTTGCCGGTGCTGGTGCTGTTCTTCTTCACCCAGCGCTACTTTATTGAGGGTGTGACGCTGACAGGTATCAAGGGATAGAGCAGCAAAATGCCCCTCTCCCACAGCGCTGGAAGAGGGGCGCAGGGGTGAGGGCTGTATGCTCTCAAAGACGTATTCTCTGCTGGGTGACCTGCCCGTTGTCGCAGGTGAAAACCAGCCGGGTGTCGTTCACCACCGTTTCGAGGTGCACGGGGCGCCCCCAGATGGTGTAGATGTTGCGCAGGGTGCGGGTGGTGTAGTCGAGGTCAAGCGGTTTGCCGTCGTAATGGTGCTTCAGGTACAGCTCGCCGCGGCGCCCGTAATCACCGTCCTCTACCGTCACTACGGGAACGCCGAAGTTGGTCATCGAATCCAGCAGGGCGTCACGCACCTTCTCCCAGTCGGTTTCCTGCACGCGCCATACCAGCTCGCCGTCTACCTCTTCCAGTTTGTAGGTGTACATATCCAGTTTGCGCACGAGATGCTCGGTGAGGTACTTGCGCAGGAAGGTGACGTCGCACTCCATCTCGCGCACTTCCAGCAGTTTCTGCCAGCCCTCGCCCGACGGACGGGGCTTCGGTCGCTCCAGCCAGTCGGTTTCCGGCTGCTCATCCTCTTCGGGAGGCTCGCCGTTCCACCGTCGTTCGATATCGCGCAGAATCTGGTAGCCCACGTAGTAGGGGTTGATGCTCATGCGCGAGCCGGGTGACAGTACACTGGAGTGCATTCGGCGGAACTCCACATGTTCGGCGGGGTCGGTGAGCAGTGCCTCCAGCACCCGCTCGTGCACCAGCGACGCCCAGCCTTCGTTCATGATTTTGGTGCGGATTTGGGGCAAGAAGTAGAGCATCTCCTCGCGCACCATGCCGATGATGTCGCGTTGCCAATCCTCCAGGTCGCGAGCATGATCGCGCAGGAACAGCAGAAGATCTTTTTCGGGCTCTGGCGGGATCCGGCGCGTGCTGGGCGGTTCGGGAGCCTCTACGCGCCCCAACAGGTCGTCGAACTCGCTGGTAGGAGCGGTCAGCGCAGGCTTCTGGCGCTGGTACTCTTCGGGGGAGGGGCGGCGGTAGGCAGGTTCCACCGGGTCGATATGCTCCTCGATGCTGAGCACGGCGTCCAGAAACTGCTCCACGCGCTGGGGACCGTACTCCATCTCATACTGGCGGATTCGGTCGGCGTGCAGGCGGGCGCGTTCCACCATGCGCCGGTCGGTGTGCTCGAAGTAGGTGTTATTCTTGAAGAAGTCCGAGTGGCCCAGCACATGCGCCACCACCAGCTTGTTGGCAAGTAGGGAGTTGTTCTCCAGCAGAAACGCCTGAGAAGGGTCGGTATTGATGACCAGCTCGTAGATCCGCGCGATGTTGTACTCGTACATCGTCTTCTGGCGGTGATAGTCGCGCCCGAACGTCCAGTGCGAGAAACGGGCGGGTAGTCCATAAGCTCCGATCTCATAGATGACGTGCGCCGGTACCAGCTCGAAGTGCACGGGAAACGGGTCCAGCCCCATCTCGTGCACCTTCTCCCATGCCTGCTCGATGAACTTTTCCAGCTCTGCACGCTCCTGGGTATTCATGCTTCAGATACCTGCCTTCTGGCGTAGGATGTCTCAGACAGTATTCACCTCAGGGTGTTTGCTGAAGAACCGCTTCAGCGCGGGCCACACGTCCTCCTTGTTGGTGATGCGTACCAGCACCACGCGCGGGTCGTCGGCGAAGCGCTCCTGTAACGCCTGACCCAGCGGTGCAAAGGTATCCGCATGTCCCCACAGCTCGTCGGCAATCTCGCCGTAGCCGATGAGGTTGCTGATGGACGCCATCTGCTCCACCAGCCGCACCACCTCATGGTCGCCCCAGTTGTAGCCGTCCGAGAAGAGGAAGGGATAGATGTTCCACTCGCGCGGGTTATAGCGTTTATCGATAATCTCCAGCGCCAGTTTGTACGCCTCGGAGAGTTTCGTTCCGCCGGAGTCGCCCGCGGCGAAGAACTCGTGTTCGTCCACCTCCTTCGCCACCGTGTGGCAGGTGATGAACACGATTTCGGTATTCGTGTACTTGGTACGCAGGAAGCGCAGCATCCAGAAGTAGAATGACCTGCAGATGTACGCCTCGAACTCGCCCATACTGCCCGACACGTCGCGCATGGCGAAGATGACCGCGTTGCGCTGAGGCTCGGGCACCACCTCCCACGAGCGGAACCGCCTGTCGTCTGCGTGGATGCGGAAGCCTGGCTTGCCTTCCTTTGCACTGCGTTTGTACGCCTCGATGAGCGTGCGCTTGCGGTCGATGTTGGAGAGCGGTCCCTTGCGGGCGATGGTGTTGAACTGTGTGGTGTCTGCCATCACCTGCCTGGTGCCCTTCTCCTGCAGGTTGGGCAGGTGCAGGTCCTCAAAAACCATCTGCATAATCTCCTCGATGGTGAACTCCGCTTCGTAGAAGTCCACCCCCGGTTCGGTGCCTGCCTGTTTGCCTGCACCCTGTCCCTCACCGGGTTGCCGTCCGATGATGTCGCCGGGTTGTGAGCCTCCCGGTCCCTGCCCGACGCGCTTGCTTTCGTTGGGGTCGAAGCGAATGCGCGGCAGTTCCAGTCCCCGGATGGGGATTTTCACAATCTTGCCGTCGTGCGCGGTGATGATGTCCTGCTGGCTGATAATCTCGCCCAGGTTCTGCTTGATGACCTCCTTCACCTTTTCGTTGTGGCGCTGGCGGTCACGTTCCGCGCGATGGTGCAGGTCCCACGGATCCTGCGACAGGATAAACGGCGGATGATTCCACATGCTGGTTCACCTCCTTGTCGTCACCCCGTGCCCCTCTCCCACGCTGTGGGAGAGGGGAGGGTTCGCGTTCGACTACCTGTTCAACAGCGTGCCGACGTAGCGCATCACCTCGCTGGCGCACACCGGGCAGTAGCCGTGCTCGTTGCACAGCCGGTCGACCACTTCGTTCATCTTCTTGATCTGCTCCTCGTTGGGCGTGGTGACGGAGGTAGTAATCTTCACCACGTCTTTGAGGTCGGCGAAGAGCTTGCGCTCGATGGCTTCCTTGAGGCGTTCGTCGCTGTTGACGTCGAATCGGATGTTGCGCCTTGCCAGCGAGGCGACCGAGCGCAGGATGCCCTCGCGGAACTCGCGCTTGGCGTTCTCCGAGATGCCGATCTGCTCCTCGATGGAGCGCATCAGCTTCTCGTCGGGCTCCATGTCCTCGCCGGTGATGGGGTCTTTGACCTTTGTGCGGTTGCAGTAGGCGTCCACGTTGTCCAGATAGTTGTCCAGCAGGGTCTGCGCCGCCTTCTCATAGGAGAAGACGAACGCCCGCTGGACCTCCTTCTTGGCGAGTTCGTCGTACTCTTTGCGCACCTCGTCGATCAGCCCCAGCAGTTTGCGCTTCTCTTCCTCGTTGCTGGTGTATTCGGCGAGTCCGTCGCGCAGACTGCGCAGGACGTCGATCGGCGTGATACAGGACTTGCCGCTTCGTGCAATGGCGCTGGAGATACGGTTGATGATAAAGCGCGGCGACACTCCCTGCATGCCCTCGTCCGGATACTCCTCCTGCAGTTCCTTCAGGTGTCGCTGATCCCAGTCGCCCACCTGTTTCTCGCCGTCGTACAGCTTCATCTTGGTCATGAGGCTGAGCCCGCTCTTCTTCGACGGCTTGAGCCGGCTGAGCACGGCGAACATGCTGGCAACGCGCAGGGCGTGTGGGGCGATATGCACTTTCTTGAGGTCGACCCCGTCTTCCTGTACCTCGCTCTGGGCGATGAGCTTCTCGTAGATGCGCACTTCGTCGCTAACGCGCAGGTTGTAAGGGACCTTCACCACGAAGATACGGTCAATCATCGCCTCGTTCTCCTTGTTGGAGAAGTAGGCGTTGTACTCATACTCATTCGTGTGAGCCACGACGACAAGGTCGCAGTAGATGAGTGCGAACCGGGAGGCTTTAATCATCTGCTCGCCCGCTACGGTGTTGAGCTCGTACAGAAACCGCTTGTCTGCCTTGAGCATTTCGATGAATTCCATAATCCCCCTGTTGGCGATGTTCAGCTCGCCGTCGAAGTTGTACACGCGCGGGTCGCTCTCCACACCGATCTCCGTAAGCATTTGCAGGTTCACACTGCCCGTCAGCTCGGAAACGTCCTGCGACTTGGGGTCGGAGGGCTTGAACGTGCCGATGCCGATGCGGTTGCGCTCCGAGAAGAAGATGCGCTCCACGGGCACCTGGTCGATCTTTCCGGCGAACTCCTCTTTGAGGCGCCATCGGCACACGGGGCACAGGTCACCCTCGATGTAGATGCCGAACTGACGCCGGAAGTCCAGGCGCAGGTCTTCTGGAATCAGGTGCAGGGGCTCTTCATGCATGGGACAGCCCTTGATAGCGTACACCGCGCCCTGTTGGGTGCGCGAGTAGCGCTCCAGCCCCCGCTTGAGCATGGTGACCAGGGTGGACTTGCCTCCGCCCACCGGGCCGACCAGCATGAGGATGCGTTTGCGCACGTCCAGCCTGCGCGCCGCCGGGGCGAAGTACTCTTCCACGATCTGCTGGAGGGTTCTGTCGAGCCCAAAGATTTCCGAGCGGAAGAAACGGTACTGTCGGGGTTGCCCTTCCGGCTCATCCACCCCTGCCGACATAATCATGTCGTACACACGCGCGTGTGCCAGGTCCGCTACCTGCGGGTTCTGGGTGACGATCTCCAGGTAGTCCGCAAAGGTGCCTTCCCAGTACAGGGACTGCTCGCTTTGGCGCAGTTCCTCCGCCTGTCGAAGGAACTCGGATGGTTTCATACTGTGCCATCTCCTTCCTGCTGTGGTTTGCCAGTAAAAGCAAATGCGCCTCGTGCTGCAGAAAGCACACACGAGGCGCCGAGGCGATGGCAGGCAAAGGTTATCTGCCGGGAGGTCTCACCTCCCTGAAGATGCCGAAAGCGCCTGCAGATATGCTTCCTGCAGCACCGGTCAGATCAACTGGCTCGGTATTTGTCGCAACCGGGTCGTTCAATTGTCGTCTCCAACAACCTTTCGTCTCACAATGTGTGGTGTAGTTTGATAGACTGCCACGCGCTCGCGAAAGTTCCCACTGGAAGGAACGGGAAAGCGGCAGTCACCCCTGCGGAAAGATTATACCTGCTTTTTATCCCATCTTAGTTATCGGTGCAAGGCTTGTCAAGTCCTCAGGGCGAATTCCCGTAAAAGTGCGTGGGGAACGCCCGCCCCTGCATCCGCAGGGACGGGCATGGAAAGGCTTAGCCGCCTCTGGGCGGGGGAGCCTGCACGCTTTGTGCGGTCGTCTGCATCCCCGCAGCGTGTATGTCTGCGGCCCGGTGCACCTCTTCCTCGCCCAGCTTCTCCGCGATCTCCTCCGGACGGTCGGCGATGCGCATCATTTCGTCCTTGTCGATGATGCCCTTGCGGTACAGCGACAGCAGGAAGGAGTCCAGGGTGCACATGCCCCACTGCTGACCGGTCTGGATAGCCGAGTAGATGCTGTAGGTCTTGTGGTCGCGGATCATGTGCTGGATGGCGGGCGTGCAGATCATCACCTCGAACGCGGCGACGCGACCGGGGCGGTCGATGCGCGGAAGCAGTTGCTGGGAGATGACCGCCACCAGGTTGGTGGAGAGCTGCACCCGAATCTGCTCTTGCTGATCCAGCGGGAAGACGTCGGTGATGCGGTCCACCGTCTTCGCGGCGCCGGTGGTGTGCAGGGTGGAGAACACCAGGTGTCCGGTTTCGGCTGCGGTGATCGCTGCCTGAATGGTGCGCAGGTCGCGCATTTCGCCTACGAGGATGACGTCCGGGTCCTCGCGCAGAGCGCGCACCACACCGTCCGCAAAGGTTGGCACATCCACCCCCACCTCACGCTGGGAGATAATGGATTTCTTGGGCGAGTGATAGTACTCGATAGGGTCTTCGATGGTGATGATGTGGCAATCACGATGGGTATTAATCCAGTCGATCATGGTTGCCAGCGTGGTGGTCTTACCCGAACCGGTGGGTCCGGTAATGAGTATCAATCCGCGTGGTTCGTACAGCAGGTCGATCACCTCGCGCCCCAGCCCCAGCTCCTCGAAGCTCAGCTTCTTGTAGGGGATAAGACGGAGGTTCATCGCCAGAGTGTTCTTCTGCCAGTATGCCGCCACACGGAAACGGCACTTGTTCTGGTGCGAGACGCCGAAGTCGGTACTGCGGTCGGTCTGCAGTTCCTCCCAGTTGCGGTCGGGGCAGATAGAACGCACCAGCCGCTCGGTGTCGGACGGGGTCAGAACTTCGAACTGCTGGAGGCGATACAACCGTCCGTAGATGCGGAGTACGGGGCGTTCGCCCGCAATCAGGTGGATATCGGAGGCGTCTTTCTCAAACGCCAGGTCCATGAGCTGGTCTATCGTGACCATACCAACACCCTCCTTGCTCTTTGCCCCCAACTTGGGGCGGGTTGACGTGCGACTGCAATGACTATCCCAGAAAAGATGCAGTTGTTCCCCCACCGCCGTTTGACGTGATGTGGGATTGCGCATCTGTATACACTATAAAGTGAATGCTCGCCGTTGTCAAGCGATTTGCAGAACCGTTCTCATGAATTTTGTCGCGAGCACGACTCACCGGGAGGTTCGCCCTCCAGATGTCGAGTTGAGCATCTTCAGCGAAAAAATCGCCATCCACACTCTGCTGTCCCCTTGATTTTTCCTGGATTTCGTGATATATTGATCCCAGATGCATCGGAAAGCGAGGTATAGCGCGATGGAAACGATGGAACCGCTGTTCAAAGGCAACCTGCCCATGCTCATCCTGTCCCTGCTGGCGGAGGAGCCACGGCACGGCTACGCCATCGCCAGGCAGATCGAACAGCGCACCGCCGAGGTCCTGCGCTTCCGGGAAGGCACTCTCTATCCGACTCTGCACGAGATGGAGCGCCGGGGATGGATTGAGGGCAGATGGGAGACGACCGACGGCGGACGCGAGCGCAAGGTGTACGCCATTACCCCGCGGGGCTTGCGCGAGCTGGAGCGCCAGCAACATGCCTGGCATCGCTTTCGGCAAGCTGTGGAGGCGGTCATCGGGCGCAAGCCGTCGGAAGGAGGTCTGGAGACATGTACAACCTGATTGAGGACTATCTGGATCGGCTGATGCTCCCGCTGGTGCATCGTCTGCCCTATCATGAGCGCCAGCGTATCCGCCAGGAGATTCGCGACCATCTACTCGAGCGCACACAGGAACTGCAACAGCAGGGTGTCAGTGCGGACGAGGCGGTGACGCTCGCTATCAAGCAGTTCGGTCCGCCGGAGTGGGTGGGCACGCTGTTGCTGGAGAAGCGTCTGCCCCTGCCCGCGCTGAACTGGTGGCGTGCGCTGTTGCTGGTGGCGATTATCGTGGCGGTGTCGGCGTCTATCGTACTGCCGGTTCCCTGGCGCGCGGATGATGCCCGTCAGGAGCAGGTGGTAGACGTGATGCTGTGGACAGCCGGAATGAACGTGATGCATCACCCTGCTTCAGCGGAACTCCAGCGCGCTTTGAACTCCCTGACCCCCTACTACAGCACACTGACCACACCGCTCCGTTCCTCGCCTGCCCTGCCGGATGCCTCTTTGCGACCGTTGCACGACATGGTTCGGAATGGCTACGGCTCGTGGCTGGAAGAAGTGATGCGCCCCCAGCCTCCGCCACGCATTATCACCTACGAGTGGCCACAGCCCGGCATTCCAGTGCGCGTGGTCAGGGTGCCGTTGACATACTCAGTCTGTGGCAATGGCTGTCTGGAGCAACGTCGCCTGCCTTCCGCAACAACGTTGACCGCGTGGACGACTGGTATGCTGATGTTAGCCGCTTTCGTGTCCGGTTTGCTGATGCGGCGCTGGCGGTGGGTGGCGGGCACGGTTGCGCTTGCGCTGGTTGCCACGATACTGTGGAGTGCGGTTCAGTCGGTGCAGATTACGAGCGAGGCACAGAGGCAGATTTGGCGCTCCCAGCAGGTGGGGCAGGTGGTCAGGTCTCTGGAGGACATCGCACGCAAACACCCGGAGGTGATCCAGTCGTCGCCGCCTCGCCTGCGTGCCGAACAGCTTGCCCTCTCCGGCAGTGAGAGCCGCGCCCAGCGCATCCTGCGGTTGGCGGAGCTGTTCCGCTTCTACCAGAGCGATTATCAGCGCCTGTGGGGCGAGTGGCAACAGGCAGGAATCGCCCGGCAGGTCTGGCGGTTGCTGAGCGTCGTGCTCGTTCCCGCGTGGTGGAGCCTGCCCTGTGCGGTGCTGGCGGTGGTCGCGGGCGGCTGGCTGGGTATTCTGGTGGGCGTGTGGAGCTGGCGTCTGCGACGATACCTGGTTTACCGGTATGCCTGAGCGCTGATGAAACCTCCTTCTCTGCGGCGTCCGCGATGCGGACGCCCTTTTCCTTCATCTATCCTGCTACTGCACAGCGCAGGACAGCCCGTCACGAAACGCGAAGGTAGACCTGCATTCTCACGAGAGGAGGTAGCCACTCATGCAACCGAACGGTGGCGGTTACCCTGCCATTCGCTTCGACGCGATCAGCCGCGCGTGGGCTGTGTATCAGAGCCAGATGGGGCTGTGGATTGTCATCGCGCTGATCATTGTGGTCATCGGTGGCGGGGTTATCCTGGCGATCGACCTGCTCGTCTTTCTGGCGTTGAGCATCCCGCTGGGAGAAAGTTCGCTATGGCATCCCGCTGGCATTGCTGTTAGCATACTGAGCTCCACGGTGGCATTCGTTCTGCACGGGGCAGGGTTGAACGCGGCGATCAAGCACGTGCGCGGACAGGGCGTGCAGATCGAGTACCTGGCAGAGGTTTCCGCGCGAGGCGCCAAACTGATTGTGGTGGCAATCCTGATGGCGGTTGCGACCACGATCGCCACCCTGCTGTGCGTGCTTCCCGTCTTTGTTGTCAACGGTCTGTTGATGTTCAGCATTCCGCTGGTGGTGGACAAGGACATGGAAGCGGTGGACGCCATCCGTCAGAGTGTCGAGATGCTGAAGTCGCAGTGGTTGATGGCAACGCTGTTTTACTTTGTGGTGTCGATACTGGGTACCATCGGGTTGATCGCGTGTCTGGTCGGCGTGATTTTCACGTTGCCGATGTATTTCCTGAGCATTGCAGTGGTATACAACGATTTTGTGGAAGGCGCGGCATAGCCTTAGCAAGCAATTCGCCCCCGCCGAACGGCGGGGGCGAGGTCATCAGACACTACATGTCGTAATCGGGCGGAGTGGGAGTCTTGTTCTCCTTCTTCTCCGGCTTCTCCACCACCAGCGCCTCGGTGGTGAGCAACATACCCGCGATGGACGCCGCGTTCTGCAACGCCGAGCGCGTCACCTTCACCGGGTCGACGATACCCGCCTTCACCATGTCCACATACTCGCCGGTGAGGGCGTTGAGACCCCAGCCTTTCTCTATGCCCTTCACGCGCTCGACCACCACCGAGCCTTCCAGACCGGCGTTCTCGGCGATCTGGCGCAGAGGCTCCTCCAGCGCGCGGCGGACGATCGCAGCACCGTGCTGTTCATCGGGCGTCTCGCCGATGCCTTCCAGCGCGGGGATGATGTTCAGGTAGGTCACGCCGCCGCCGGGCACGATGCCCTCTTCCACCGCCGCGCGGGTCGCCGAGAGCGCGTCCTCAAAGCGGTGCTTCTTCTCCTTCAGCTCGGTCTCGGTGGCAGCACCCACCTTGATGACCGCCACACCGCCCGCCAGCTTCGCCAGACGCTCCTGCAGTTTCTCGCGGTCGTAGTTGGACTCCGTCTCCTCGATTTGCTTCTTGATCTGGTTGATGCGCCCCATCACCGCGTCGCGGCTACCCGCGCCCTCCACGATGGTGGTCTCCTCTTTGGCGACGATCACTTTCTTCGCGCGCCCGAGCATACTGAAGTCCACGTTCTCGAGCTTGATGCCCAGGTCTTCGCTCAGGAACTTGCCGCCGGTGAGGATGGCGATGTCTTCCAGCATCGCCTTGCGCCGCTCACCGAAGCCGGGCGCCTTCACCGCCGCCACGTTCAGCACGCCGCGAATCTTGTTCACCACCAGCGTGGCAAGCGCGTCGCCCTCCACGTCCTCCGCGATGATGAGCAATGGCTTGCGGGCGTTGGCGACCTTCTCCAGCAACGGGATGAGGTCCTGCGCGTTGGAAATCTTCTTCTCGTGGATCAGGATGTAACAATCCTCCAGCACCGCCTCCATGCGCTCGGGGTCGGTGATGAAGTAGGGCGAGATGTAACCGCGGTCGAACTGCATACCCTCCACCACTTCCAGCGTGGTGGTGGTACCCTTGCTCTCCTCGACGGTTATCACGCCGTCCTTGCCCACCTTCTCCATCGCCTCGGCGATGACCTTACCGATTTCGGGGTCGTTGCCCGCGATAGAGGCGACGTGCTCCACGTCCTCTTTAGTGGACACCGGGATGGCGAGCTTCTTAATCTCCTCAACCGCCTTCTCCACCGCCATCTCGATGCCGCGCTTGACCAGGATGGGGTTGCCGCCAGCCGCCACATACTTCAGCCCCTCGGCGACCAGCGCCTGCGCCAGCACGGTAGCGGTGGTGGTGCCATCACCGGCAACATCGTTGGTCTTGGACGCCACTTCGCGGCACAACTGCGCGCCCATGTTCTCGAAGGGGTCTTCCAGCTCCACCTCTTTGGCAACGGTCACACCGTCCTTCGTGATGGTGGGCGAGCCCCACTTCTTCTCCAGCACCACGTTGCGCCCTTTGGGACCCAGCGTGACCTTCACCGCGTCCGCCACCAGGTTGACGCCACGCTCCAGCGCGCGGCGAGCGCTCTCGTCATACAGAATCTGCTTGGCTGCCATGCTCACACACCTCCTCTCCGTTGAGATTTAGCCTTCGCGGATGGCGTAAATCTGGTCTTCGTCCAGAATGGTGTACTCCTTGCCGTCTACCTCGACCTCGTTGCCGCCATACTTGGAGAATATCACGCGGTCACCCACTTTCACCGACATCGGTGCACGGCTACCGTCCTGCAACACCCGTCCCGGACCCACTGCTACCACGCGACCTTCCTGGGGCTTCTTCTTTGCCGTATCGGGCAGGAAGATGCCACCAGCGGTCTTCTCTTCCTCCTCAAATACCTCCACGACCACCTTGTCGCCGATAGGTCTCAGCATTGCACGCACCTCCTCATCACGGCAAATTAGCACTCGAACCTTTCGAGTGCTAATGTATAGATACCGCACTTTGTCCGGAATGTCAAGGGCTGTCGAGAGGGTGTTTGAAATCTCCCCCTATACCCGTGTCATTGCGAGGAGCTCAGCGACGAAGCAATCTCCTTCGTCTGCCGCGTTACGCAGGGGATTGCTTCGCCTTCTTGCGAAGGCTCGCAATGACACAGTACCTGTCACCCTGAGCGCAAGCGAAGGGTCTCAGCCATGTAAGAAAAATGAGATGCATCGCGTTCGCTCAGCATGACATAAAAAGGTTTCATCTTGCCATTTAATACTGTTATTCTGAGCCAAGCGAAGAATCTCTGAGATACTTCGGCTAAAGCCTCAGCATGACACGCAGACAGGAGGGTTCGGCTCCGTCCGAGCCGTTGATGCCGTATCGCGGCTCACCGCGAGGTTCGCCCTCCAGGTACCTGCGCTACCGGTTTTTCAAACACCCTCAGGGCTGTCGATACTGCCTACGGATGCGCCACCACCACCTTGACCTCCGTCGCTCCTTGCTGTGGTGTCAGGCGAACGTGCTCTGCTTCGACATCCGCCTGCGCGCCCTCTACCTTCTGCAATCCCCGCGTGTGATGCAGGACGATACGCCAGTTGCGGGTGTTACCTTCCGCGCGGAAGATCAACTGCTCGCTGGTGCGGTGCGTGAACAGAGTCAGCGCGGGGCGCCCCTTCACGTCGGGCACGACGGTTCGCACCTGTGCTCCATCCTGCAGATGGAACACGTGGAACTCCACGCCGTCGGCGTAGTCATAATCGGGGCGGTCGTCCACAGCTCCCATCGCCAGCACTGTGTTCGGGCGCACCATCAACGGCAGGCTCAGGTAACCGTGCTGTTCCCGTATCCATCGCCCGCCCTCCACTTGCTGACCGTTGAGCAGGTTCGTCCAGAGCCCGGCTGGCAGATAGTAGTCGACCACGCCGTCCGGCGAGAAGATGGGAGCCACCAGCAGAGACGGCCCCAGCATGTACTGCCGGTCGAGCATATCGCAGGCGGGGTCATGGGGGAACTCCACGAACATGGCGCGCATCATGGGAATGCCCTGCTCGTGTGCCTCTACCGCACATGCATACAGGTAGGGCATCAACCGGCACTTCAGCCGCGTGAAGAAGCGCAGAACCTCTACCGCCTCCTCATCGAACAGCCATGGCACGCGATAGGAACTGCTTCCGTGCAGGCGACTGTGCGAAGAGAGCAACCCGAAGGCGCACCAGCGCTTGTACAGGTCGGCGGGGGCGGTGTCGACGAATCCGCCGATGTCGTGGCTCCAGAAACCGAAACCACACAGGCTGAGCGATAGCCCTCCGCGCAGGCTTTCCGCCATCGATTCGTAGGTGGCACTGCAGTCGCCTCCCCAGTGCACGGGGAACTTCTGTCCGCCTGCGGTGGCTGAGCGAGCGAACAGCACAGCCTCGCCCTCGCCGCGTTCCTCCACCAGCAGGTTGTGCACGGTTTGATTGTACAGGTAGGAATAGTAGTTATGCATCCGCACGGGGTCGGAGCCGTCGTGGTAGACCACCTCGGTCGGGATTCGCTCGCCGAAATCGGTCTTGAAGCAGTCCACGCCCATCTGCAGGAGTCGGCGCAGGTGGCTCTGGAACCATTTACGCGCATCGGGGTTGGTGAAGTCGACGATGCCCATCCCTGCCTGCCACAGGTCGGTCTGCCACACGCTTCCGTCGGGGCGTTTCAGCAGGTAACTGTGCTTCATCCCTTCCTCGAACAGGCGTGAGCGCTGGGCGATGTATGGGTTCATCCACACGCACACGTGCAGTCCGCGCTCTTTCAGCCGACGAAGCATGCCCTCCGGGTCGGGGAAGACGCGCCGGTCCCACTCGAAATCGCACCAGTGGAACTCGCGCATCCAGAAGCAGTCGAAGTGGAACACGCTCAGCGGTATCTGTCGCTCCGCCATGCCGTCCACGAAGTGAGTTACGGTCTGCTCATCGTAATCGGTGGTGAATGAAGTGCTGAGCCACAGCCCAAACGACCACGCAGGGGGCAGGGCAGGGCGTCCGGTTAGCGCCGTGTAACGGTGGAGAACCTCTTTGGGTGAGGGACCGTAGATGACGTAGAAGTCCAGATACTCGCCGGGCACGCTGAACTGCACGCGCTCTACGTGTTCGGAGGCGATTTCGTACGACACCTTCTCCGGATGCGCGGTGAACACGCCGTAGCCGCGGTTGGTGATGTAGAACGGGATGTTCTTGTAGGCGATGTCGGTGACGGTGCCCCCGTCTTCGTTCCACATCTCCACCACCTGCCCGTTCTTCACAAAAGGCGTGAACCGCTCGCCCAGCCCGTACACGCATTCGCCCACGCCCAGCCCCACCTGCGCCACTGCAAAGCGTCCTTCTGGCGTGTCCATCACGACGATGCTCCTGGCACCACAGGAGGTCACGCGCCGATTGCCGTGCAGGAACTCGAGGTTCCACTCACCACCCGTTGCGACGCGCGCGGTCAGGTCGCCACTGGTGAGTGCCACGAAGCCCTCGCCCTGCTCGATGAGCACTTCGGGAGCAGGGTGTTCCTGCAGGTCGAAATGCGGTGGTGGCACGGGAGTACCGACATGATGCCACACCTGCACCCGAATCACGCTGGGCAACGGTGAGGTGAGCCTGACCGTGATCAGTGGGGTATCCAGTGTGCCCGCACGGTTCGTCACCCATTTCGCAGGGGCGTATAACGTGATGGAGCGGTCATCGGTCTCAAAATCATGCACATGGGTAGCATAGAGGGGCGTGACGCCCTCGCGCATCATCCATACGCCTTTGCTGAACTTCATCGCACACCTCCCGAATGGTGAATTAGCCTGCCGGTGGGCGCAGTCCTGCGCAGGACATTGACTCCGCCGCGCGAGTATGATATGACATGCATGAGCAAGCATGTGCCTTTGCGAGGAGGGAAAGGATGGGACAGACGATAGCCGAAACAACGCTGGGGGAACGACGCCTTCTGCTCGTTCAGGGCGACATCACGAAGGAACAGGTGGACGCCATCGTCAACGCGGCGAACGAATGGCTACAGCACGGCGGCGGGGTGGCAGGGGCGATTGTGCGCGCCGGCGGCGAGGTGATACAGCAGGAGAGCAACCGCATCGGTCACGTGCCCACGGGTAGCGCGGCGGTGACAGGCGCAGGCAGACTGCCCGCACGATACGTCATCCACGCTGTCGGTCCTATCTGGAGTAACTACACGCCGGAGGAGGCGGACCGTCTGCTGGCGAGCGCGGTGCGAAGCAGTCTGCAGAAGGCGGACGAACTGCAGATTAAGTCTGTTGCCTTCCCCGCCATCAGCTCAGGCATTTACGGCTTTCCGAAGGACCGCTGTGCCCGCGTGATGCTGAGCACCATCGAGGAGTACTTCACGCAGAACCCGCACAGCAGGGTGAGGGAGGTTCGGCTGGTGCTGTTCGATGCGCCGACCCTCGAGGCGTTCCGCGCGGAGTTCGCCCAGCGTTACGCCAGCGCGTGACCCTCGGCAAGCTCCTTGAGCGAACGTACGGGTGCGTCGCCGGAGACGCCGTGCCGCCAGAAGGTCTGCGAGCGCAGTGGTCCGACCGACACCATTGCCACAGGGACGCCGGTGAGCTCTTCCACGCGCTGAACATATCGCTTCGCCTGTTCGGGCAGGTCGTCCCAGCGGCGCACATCGGCAATCTCCTCTTTCCAGCCGGGCAGGCTCTCGTAGACCGGCTCGCATTCCTTCAGCACCGCGCTGTCAGAGGGGAACTGTTCGATGACCTCGCCGCTCGGCAGGCGATAGGCACAGCATACCTGCACCGTGTCCAGCCCGCTCAGCACGTCCAGCAGGGTCATCGCGAAAGCTGTTAGCCCGTTCACCTGGGCGGAGTAGCGCAAAACCACCGTATCCAGCCATCCACAGCGGCGCGGCCTGCCGGTGGTGGTTCCGTACTCCCTGCCTCGCTCGCGCAGGTAACTACCGGTCTCGTTCAGCAGTTCGGTGGGGAACGCGCCCGAACCCACGCGCGTCGTGTACGCCTTCGCCACGCCGATGACGGCGTCGATGTGCGTGGGACCGATACCTGTGCCCACGCAAGCTCCGCCCGCTACCGGATGGGAGGAGGTGACATACGGATAGGTGCCATGGTCGAGGTCGAGCAACGTGCCCTGTGCGCCTTCGAACACCACGCGCTGACCCTCTTTCACCGCGCGGTACACCAGCGGGTCGGTGTCGGTGATGAGCGGGCGCAGTACCTCGGCGTACTGTTCATACTCGCGCCAGATGTCGTCGAAGGAGGGGCAGTCTGCGTCGTATACCAGCTTCAGCAGGCGGCTCTTTTCCTCCACCGAGTTGCGCAGTACCGCCGCGAATCGCTCCGGATGGCGCAGGTCTGCCATGCGGATTCCCTTGCGAGCGGCTTTATCGGCGTAGGCGGGACCGATGCCCCGACAGGTAGTGCCGATTTGTGCCGAGCCTCGCTGTTTCTCCTCCAGCGAGTCCAGCAGGCGATGGTAGGGCATTACCACGTGTGCGCTCGCGCTCACCTTCAGGTTGTGCACGCTGACCCCTTCTGCCTGCAGGGAGCGAATCTCTTCCACCAGCACCTGCGGGTCGACCACTACCCCACTGGCGATGATATTGGTCACCTGCGGGCGGAAGATGCCGGAGGGCACCAGATGCAGTTTGAACTCATGCCCGTCGAAGCGCACGGTGTGCCCTGCGTTACTACCGCCTCCGTAGCGCACCACCATATCGGCGTCCTGCGCCAGGCAGTCCACCACTTTACCCTTTGCCTCGTCGCCCCACTGAGCGCCCACAACCACAACTGTTGGCATACCGCGTCCTCACTGTGTTGGATAACTCACCGCAAGCAAAACGAACGGATAGCCAGAGGCTATCCGTCGGCTTATCTGAACCACCTGCAGTTTAACAGCCCGCAAGGGGCTTTGTCAAGAGGGGCAACCGGGGGTGTGGTTGTGAACATTTCTGCCTGTAGCCTTCGTGGAGGGCGAGGCTTCTGCCGAGCAGTTGAGGAAACCTAACCCCCAGCCCCTTCCCTGCGAGGGAAGGGGAGCAGACGCCTCTCCCCGTTTCGGGGAGAGGTTGGGAGAGGGGTTTG